>Ga0209572_1000520_pt1 | contig 53998 bp, 32 predicted proteins | sample EBPBio232012_DNA_FD_185867 | JGI IMG/M metagenome (GOLD analysis project Ga0209572, IMG submission 185867) | Wastewater treatment Type I Accumulibacter community from EBPR Bioreactor in Madison, WI, USA - Reactor 1_1/23/2012_ DNA (SPAdes)... | ecosystem: Engineered > Bioreactor > EBPR >...
GTACAAATCATCGATTACCCTCACTATTTTACTCCAAATGGTGACGGAATTAACGACTATTGGAATATTGTTGGTTTGGATAAAGAAATAAACGCAAAAATTTATATATTTGACCGCCAAGGAAAATTGATTAAACAAATCAGTCCCGCAAGCAAAGGATGGGATGGTACCTACAACGGAAACCTAATGCCTTCAACGGATTACTGGTTTACAGTTGACTATCCTGAAGCTGGTGCAATGAAACAATTTAAAGCCCATTTCTCATTAAAAAGATAAAAAAACAATGAAGATTAAACATTTTTTACTTGCTTTAGTAGCATTAATTGCTAAGCAATCTTATTCTCAAGAAATTTTGCCTGTATATTCAGATTATTTATCTGATAATTATTTCTTGTTGCATCCATCTATGGCAGGTGCTGCAAATTGCGCTAAAGTGCGTTTAACAGGAAGACAACAATGGTTTGGTCAAGAAGATGCACCGGCGTTACAAACTTTAAGTTTTAATGGAAGTATTACCGAGAAAGACGGAATGGGTATCATCTTGATAAATGATAAAAATGGATATCATTCACAAAAAGGATTCAGAGTGGCTTATGCACATCATATTATGTTTTCAAGAGACAATGTAGATTTAAACCAATTGTCTTTTGGTGTTAATGTTGGATTTGCACAAAGTTTATTGGATGAAACAGATTTTAGAGATAATAACCCTGCATTTGATCCTAATATCGATGGAACTATTGTTCAAAAAGCTAATTACTTTAATGTAGATGTTGGTGCATCTTATAATTTCTTAGACTTCTATGCTCATTTCACAGTTAAAAATGCGTTAGCTAGCGAAAGAAGAATTTATTCACAAAGAGAACCTGTTAATTTGAAAAGGCTTATTTACAACATGGGATACACTTTTGGCGATGCTGACAGGATATTGTTGGAGCCATCAGTTATGTTTCAACATACTTTTTTAACTAAAGAGTCAACAGTAGATTTGAATATTAAAGCATATAAAAATCTTGAATTTGGAAGAGTTTGGGGTGGATTGTCTTACAGAAGAAGTTTAGACGGTGCTGAATATTTAGATGGAGTTTCAATTGCTAAACAAAAGCTACAATACATTACTCCAATATTAGGTATAAATTATAAAAACTATATGTTTGCATACACTTATTCTCAATTGATGGGTGATATTAAATTTGATACAGGAGGTTTTCACCAAATCACTTTAGGTATTAATCTGTTCTGTAAACCAGAGAAATATCACTGTAATTGTCCTGCAATTAATTAATAATATAATAAGTAATCCTGATGTAAAATATCAGGATTCTTTTTTAGTATACTATGATAATAAAATCAGTAAATGGGAAATCGCCAAAGATTCCTGAAGATTGTTACGTAGCTGAAAATGCTACTATTGTTGGAGATGTTGAGTTTGGTTCTCAATGTAGCGTATGGTTTAATGCTGTCATCCGTGGTGATGTACATTATATTAAGATTGGTAATAAAGTGAATATTCAAGACGGAGCTGTTATACACACTACTTATTTAAAACATCCTACAAATATTGGTAATAATGTTTCAATTGGACACAATGCCATTGTTCATGGTTGTACATTACATGATAATGTATTGATTGGAATGGGAGCAATTGTTATGGATAATTGTGTTGTGGAAAGCAACGCAATTGTCGCTGCTGGAGCTGTTGTTACTCAAAATACTATTGTAGAATCTGGGACGATTTATGCTGGAGTTCCTGCTAAAAAAGTTAAAGATATTAATGCTTCAGATTTTGCTGGTGAAATTGAGCGTATTTCCAATAATTACGTAATGTATTCGAGTTGGTTTAAAGATGAATAGTTTTATGGAATTCTGAATTCAAGTCAAATGGCATACTCTTTAGCCCTGATGGGAGCAACTACCGTGTAGTGCGGACAGCAGGAAAATGGATTGCAAGAATTACTACTGATTCGCTTCTAAATTTTAAGTAAAGTCTTACCGTGAATCAGTACTTGAGGATCTATTAATACAATACAGAAAACGCCAGATACAATCAAAAATTTCAAAATAATATGCAATTGTAAATATTGTGTTTTGTTCTCTGCTTTCCATAAAAGAAGTAAAAAGAGTATTAGGATAATTAAACTTACGTAAAAATAAATATCCATATATCCTACATCGTATATTTCCACCAATAAGTAAACCGGAAAAATAGTGAGTATTGTTAAACCTGTGATGATTTTTTTGGTAAACTCTTCTCCAAATTTCACAGGAATTGTTTTGTAATCATTTGCAATATCTCCTTTAATGTTTTCTAAATCCTTTATCATTTCTCTGATTAATATTAGAAGACATAAAAACGATGCGTGAGCAAATATTTGCGGATATAAGTTTTTGTAATACAATAGTATGGCAAAGAAAGGAAGAACCGCAAGAAAAGCAGCCGTAAGATTACCAATAATTGGGTATTTTTTTAGTTTGTGCGAGTAAAACCAAATTAAAAATATATAAACTGAGAAAAACAAAACGGCTCTAAAAGAGACTAAAAGCGCTAAAAGAACAATAACAAAATTAATTGTAAAATAGACTTGAAGTTTTGTTCTCTGACTTACTAATCGATCAATTTTGGATTTATTAGGTCTATTTATTAAGTCTTTTTTGCTGTCGTAAAAATTGTTTATGATGTAGCCAGAAGCAATTGTTAGACTTGATGCTAGTACTATTATAAAAAGATTAAAATCTAAAATTACAGATAAGGCTCTTTTTTCTGGAGCCATAATAAAAATTGCTGATAGATATTGTGCTAAAGCAATAATTGGAATATTATAACCACGAACCACAGAAAACATGCTGAGTATTTTCAGTATGGTGAGTTTGGTTTGTCTGCTTAGCATGATTTATAAGTTAAAATTGATAAACAACTTCTAACTTATAATCTTTTAAAGATTGTTTAGCTTTTTCTAAATCTTCTGTGAAACCCAGAATGTAACCACCACCACCAGAACCACAAAGTTTTAAGTAGTAGTCATTGGTGTCAATTCCTTTTTGCCAAATTCCATGAAATTGTTCAGGAATCATTGGTTTAAAGTTATTTAAAACTACAGCTGAAAGTTTTTTTGTATTAGAAAACAATGATTTTTTATCACCACCAAGAAAATTTTCTACACATAAATCGGTGTATTTTACAAATTGGTTTTTCAACATAGCACGGAAACCTTGATCTTTTAGGTTTTCCATGAAAATATTTACCATTGGAGCAGTTTCACCTACAATTCCAGAATCTAACAAGAAGACAGCGCCTTTACCTTCAGAACTTTGAGAAGGAATACCAGTTGCTTCAATATTATCTTTAGAATTGATAAGAATAGGAATACTTAAATAGCTATTTAAAGGATCAAGACCAGAACTTTTTCCGTGGAAAAAAGATTCCATTTGAGAGAAAATTGTCTTTAGTTGCAGTAATTTTTCACGAGTTAAATTTTCTAAAACTGTGATTTTATCGTTTGCATATTTGTCATAGATAGCAGCAACTAATGCACCACTACTTCCTACACCATATCCTTGTGGGATACTAGAATCAAAATACATTCCTCTGTCAACGTCAGCTTTTAAAAGTTCTATGTTAAACGTAACCAAGTCTGGTTGTTCGTTTTGTAGTTCATCTAAATAAACTACGAATTTTCGTAAACTTTCATTAGACTTGATAGCTTCTTGAGTTGGATTTTCATCCACTTTTAAAGCACCATTGTAGAAATTATAAGGAATAGATAAACCTTTAGAATCTTTGATGATTCCGTATTCTCCGAAGAGTAATATTTTTGAATAAAATAGTGGTCCTTTCATATTCTGATTTGAGGTAATGTTAAATTATAACTTTTGTGCTCCAAAACCAATTTCATCACAAATATACTGACCATTTTGACAATAGCCAACTAATTCGTCCTTAATAAATTGCAAAGTTTCAACTCTAACGTTTTCGGGATACAAAACATGAACGTTTGCACCAGCGTCTAATGTGAAACATACCGGGATTTTGGTTTCGTTTCTAAACTTCCAAATTTTATTGATGATTTCTAGTGTATTAGGTTTCATTAAAATAAAATAAGGCATTGAGGTCATCATCATTGAATGAAGTGTTAAAGCTTCACTTTCTACAATTTTAATAAACTCTTCTAAATTTCCATTTTCTAAAACGGACTTTATCGCTGATAAATTGTGATACGCTTGTAAAAATCTTTGTTCTGCAAATGGATGATTGTGCATTAAATCGTGTCCAACAGTACTCGAAACTTGTTTTTCTCCTTTGTCAACAAGCAAGATAGTGTCTTGATAGTTCTCGAAATTTGAGTGAACTTTTGATGAAAATTCAATTCCAAATAAATCAGAACTACCTTCAAGTTCTTTATGTTTTCCCCAAACAACGATATTTCCTTTTATGCTTCTGCAAGCACTTCCAGATCCTAATCTTGCTAAGAAAGAAGCTTTTTGGTGAAAATAATCATCTGTTATTGTAGGATTTAACGCTTTTTCTAAATTCATTATATTCATTGCCAAAGCCGCCATTCCCGATGCCGATGATGCAATTCCTGAACTGTGAGGAAAAGTATTTTGAGTGTCAATTGTAAAATGATATTCTTTTAAATAAGGACAATAAACTTCAATTCGTTCGAAAAATTTCTGAATTTTTGGTTTGAAATCCTCTTTTGATTTTCCTTCAAATAATAAATCAAATGAGAAACTATTACCTGTTTCATTGATATCAATCGAAGTTGATTTTTTCTCAAATGATAATTTTGTAATTGTTTTACAATGATTTAAAGTAAAACTTATTGAAGGGTTTGCAGGAATTTGATGGTCTTTTTTACCCCAATATTTCACTAATGCAATATTACTTGGAGCACTCCATTCATATGTTCCTTTTTCAATAGTGTTAGAATGTGATGTAGAAATAAAATCCTTTTCGGAAATCATATTATCTTAATTTTAGTACAAAGATACTTATTTTACGAAAACCACACGTTTTTGTTTACTATATTTGTGAAAATTTTAAACAAGATGCAAAAAGTTTTAAGAATAGCATTGGTAGTAATGACCTGTTTGGTAATAGGTTATTTATCTGGAATGGTTACAAGAGAAAGTATAACTACATGGTATCCAACTTTGATAAAGCCTGTTTTTAATCCACCAAATTGGATTTTTGCTCCAGTTTGGACTTCCTTATACATTATGATGGGAGTCGCTGGAGGATTGGTATGGAACAAGCTGGATGGCAACGAAACGCTTGTAAAAAAAGCTTTTTTGTTTTTTATAATTCAATTAGCTTTAAATGCGCTTTGGTCGTTGATTTTTTTCAAATTACACAACTTACTTCTCGCATCAATTGAAGTGGTATTGTTGCTTCTGATAATTTTTGAAACTTATACTCAGTTCAAGAAAATTGATAAAATAGCAGGATTACTTTTGATTCCTTATTTAGCTTGGGTAAGTTTTGCCACTATTTTGACAATTAGTATTTGGTATTTAAACTAACATAAAAAAAACCGATTCATTTACGAATCGGTTTTTTTTTAAACTATTGAATTATTAATTTCTTGGTGATTTTTAAGTCAGATTGTGTTGTAATTTGAACTAAATAAACACCTTTTGATAAATCTGAAACATCAATATTTACATCATTTGATGAAGAGTTGATCACTTCTTTAATCTTTTTCCCAAGTAAGTCATGAATTTCTACTGAGTTAATTGCCTCTGACGAATTTAACAGACTAACATTAATATTAGAATTTGTCGGATTTGGATACAATACAAAATTAGAACTATCAAAATCTGTAGTTTTTAAAGATTGTACAAATTCAGTTTGAAATTCATTTGTTATAATTGGTGGATTATAATCAAAGTAAATAAACGCTTTATTAGGAATTATATCTCCAAGGGTAAAGCCAGCTGTAGGCTTAATTTTAAATTGAATAAACCCATGACTTCCTGTTGGATTGATAGAAGTTGGAGGTAAATTAATGTTATAAAAATTCCATATCAATTGATTTCCAATTCTTCTCATATTGTAAGCATGGCTTGAACCCAACATTTCTATCGAACTTGGATTTAAAGAGGCATCAAGAAAATCTTCAACTCTTATAAATTCAGCATTTGCAGTTCCAGTATTTTCAAATTGAATGGTATACGTTAAATAATCATTTGAAGTAAAATCATCAATATCAATTTTGCCACCATGAGCTTCTGTTTTGTCATTCGGGTCATACGAACCAACAACTATTTGAGACAAACTCATTTGATTGTCATCAGGAAAAGCGTCACCAGTTAATGGAGTAATAGTAACAGAATTTGTAATTACATCTCCCAAATTAACAGTAGGAATTGTTGGAACTTGCATAGTAACTGTAAACCATCGTGCTTCATTTGGTGCAAGGTTTGTAAAATTGTAAGTAAACCCATTTGAAGTTGGAGTAGTACCTGTTTGTGAAATTGATGTTATTGTAACTAATGGATTGTTTACAAAAGTTATGGTTCCATTTATATTCTGAAAACCATTGTTTCTGTAGCTTATCCAATTTTGATAAGTAAATCCTGGTCTTGGTGATCCATAAGGTAGAAGTGAAACTTTTAGGTCATTATAAGGCTGGATTAAGGTTACTGGGAAATAATAAGTTGTTGTTCCACTGCCTGTTGGAAGAGTTATATTAGAATATGTACTTGTTGAACTATAATATGATGTTAAATTAGAATTAACTGCAAAACTTAAATTATATGAATTAGTTGGGTTGCTATCAAAAATACTGAAATAACCAGAATTAGAATTTGCATATATTGACACTCCAGAATTAATATTATAAACAAAATTTCCATAATTGAAAAAGTTTTCATTGGCATCCTTAATTCCATTTGTGTTCTCATCTAAAAAGGCAACTAAATTTAAACGTTCTGGACATTGTGCGTTGTTTGTGCAATCATAAGTACAAAAATTCATAGGTCCGGCCCAAGAACCGATTTGTGTTGGACTACAAATACTTCTTACATAATATGAATAACAAACATTTGGTGTTAATCCTGTTATCTGAAATGGATTAGTTGAAGCAGATATACCATTCGAAGCAGCAGTTGGAGCCGGTGCTCCAAAAGGAACCACAAATACTGACCAATTTGTAGATGTTCCTGGTTGATTCCATGATAAAACAGCATCAGTATCAAATACATTTGTAACATTTAAATCTGTGGGTGTTAAACAATTATTTGGTCCACAAGAGTTTATTATGACTGTTGCTTCGCTTGAATCATTGAAGCATGGAGCAGTTCCGTTTATTGTGTAAATAAATATACTTGTAGTTGTGTTTGGTGAAGGAGTAAATATCCCTGAAAATACGTCAAATATTCCGCCAACACCAGTAGTTCTTATCCAAGTTCCTCCAAGTTCTTCGTTTGTTATTAGACTATATAAATCTATTGGCGTTGTTGAAGTATCACAAACTGTTATTGAACCATTAAGTCCAGCATTTGGTTGGTGGTTTAAGTTTACTGTAGCAACACTGGTGTCATTAATACAAGGCGCAGTTCCTGTTAAAGTATAAGTAAAAATACTCGTAGTTGCTCCATATTCTGGAGTGTAAGTTCCTGCTGCAGCATTGAAAACACCACCTGTTCCTGCAACTCTTGTCCAAGTTCCACCAGGTTGTTCGCCAGTAATTAGTGCAAACAAATTAATTACATTTGTAAGTGCATCACAAGCAGTAATGCTTCCATCGCTTCCTGCATTTGGTGGTATATTTACAATTAATGAAAATGAACTAACCCACAATTGTGAAGTTTGTGTATTAATTATTCTTGCCCAAATCATTTGAGGCGAGGTCATGTTTGTGAAAGCGTTAGGATTTGTAATTGAATTAGCACCAAATTGTGCATCAAAATTAGTTTGATGAAAAGTTATAGTGTGAATATTTGGATTTTCATTTCCTAAAATCTCAGGTAGTTTAGTATTTAAATCAAATTGCGCAATTCCATCAGAATTTGTATCACAAACATTGTAATCACTTACTTGTGTGTTAATTTGTGCTTGTGCAAATGAAAATGTGATTAGTAATAAAAAGAGTAGAAGTTTCTTCATAACCTGAAAATTAAAGTTAATCAAATGTAGTTTTTTTATTGCAAATAAAAAGTCCCGAGAAAGTTAATTTTTCGGGACTTTTAAAATTTTATTTTTATTTTTTTAGTTGATTACCAATTTCTTAGTGATTTTTAAATCCGATTGTGTTGTAATTTCAACCAGATAAACACCTTTCGATAAGTTAGAAACATCAACTTTCATTTCGTTTGAATTATTTGCAGAAATGGTCTTAACTGTTTTTCCTAAAACATCGTAAATAATTACGTTTTCAAGTAACTCAGCAGTGTTTTGTAAATTAACTTGAATAAATGAATTTGTTGGATTCGGATATAAAACAAAGTTTTCTAATCCAAAACTTGCATTTGCTAAAGCAGCTGTAAATTCAGTTGTAAAAGTATTAGTAACAATCGCAGGATTAGTATCAAAGTAAATAGAAGCAGTGTTTGGAACAATATCTCCAACTGCAAATCCAGGTTTCATTTTGATTTTAAAAGTTACATAACCTTTACTTAAATCTACATTTTCTAAGAAACTTGGTAATTGAATGTAATCAAATTTCCATATAATATGATTGCCAACACGCTCCATGATGTAATTGTGACTTGCATCAACAACCCTTATACTTGCTTCATCCAATTGAGCATCTAAGAAATCTTCAATTCTAACATTTATGGCATTAGCTGTACCTTCATTTTGGAAACGAATAGTATAGTACAAATAATCATTTTGGCTAAATTGATTGAATGGAATTTGTTCACCATGAGCTTCCATTTTATCATTTGGATCGTATGAACCTACAACTACTTGAGTATTTGAATGATTATTATTAGTCAAGTTGATATCGTTTGTAGTAGCAACAATACTTGCTGTATTAGTTAATAAATCTCCAAGATTAACTGTAGGAATTGCAGGAACACTCATTGTTACATAAATATATCTCGTTTCATAAGGAGCTAGATTTGTAAAATTATAAGTAAAGCCTGTAGCATTTGCAATTGTTCCAGCTTGAGAAACATTGGTTATAGAAACATTCGCATCTTTATTAAAGGTCAAAGTTCCATCAGTAGCAACAACACCTAAGTTTTTGTAAACGATTTTATTTACATAATTGAATCCAGGAACTGGAGCACCAACTGGTACTATGGTCACTGACACATCATTATACCCTTGAGTTAATGTAATTGGGAAATACAATGTTTGTGTTCCACTATTCAATGGAATATTAATATCATTATAATTTACAGTACCTAATGTATAATAAGGAGCATATTCAGTATTAATTTGGTATCCAAAGTCATAAACGTTTGAAGGATTTGCATCATAAATTGTGTATGTTCCAGATGGAGATGAAATATTGGTAACATTTCCTGCATTATTTTGTAATGATGTAAACGAACCGTAAGTAAAGTTTACTTCATTAGTGTCTTTAATTCCATTTCCGTTTTCATCAATGAAAGCTACAAGTTCAATTTTGTCAGAACATTGTGGTGGACCAGAAGCAAAAGTTCCAGCTTCAATAAATACAGACGAATCATAAGCTGTATCACTTCTATCAGCAATTACCAACTTAATATGATAATTATGATTTGGAATAATGTTAGCCGATGCTGTCATTTTAACGGTTTGACCATTATAGTTAGTAGCAGATGCTGTTTGATTATTTCCGTAATAAGAATCAAAAAATAATGGATTAGCAGAAGCACAAGAGTTATTAAATAAATTATTTCTAATTGTAACCACTGAAACTGGTATAGTTGTTCCAGGAATAACGGCAAGATTAGTTGTAATTCCAGTGTCTAAATCAGTTAAAAGGAAAGCAAAAGCATCAGCAAAATCACATTGAAAAGTACCATATTCGTCAGAAGCTAATAAGAAATTAAAACTCATATAAGAATTTAAACTAGTAAAATCAAATTCTAATTTCGTTGCATTTTTAGAAACCATCGGTACACCAATGGCACTTGAAATTATTCCTTCTAATTGGGCATCTCCTGTCCAAGCAGAACCTCCTTCACTTAATATTGAAGTATTCGGACCTGGAGCACTCATTGCGTTTCCTGATGATAGTACAATACCTGATGAAATTGGAAATAATGGATTAGTATTAGTAAACGAACCAATTCCATTAACAGAACCAAAGTTAGTACCAGTGCTAGAAGTTATGTTTGAAACCGTTAGACATGGATTATTGATTAAAACATTTGTCACTAATTGGTCAACTGTATATTGATTAGTACTTGTAGTTAGCGGAGGTAGAACAATATTTGGAGTAAATGCTGTTGACGCGGACCAGTTACTTACTTCAGTCGCTGAACAAATTGCTCTAACATAAAAAACATAAGTTGTTCCTGTGGTTAACCCTGTTGCAGAATAGGAGTTTGAAGGAGCTAATATTCCAATCGATGTTACTGTAGGTACTGGTGATCCTGATGGCAAAATCAATACTTCCCACTGAGAAACTGAACCAGATTGAGACCAGCTTAAATTTGCACTTGTTGGTGTAGTACTATTAACAACAACATTTGAAGGAGCACTACAATTGGTTTGCAACGTTGTAAATGATCTAGATGACCATGTGCTTTTTTCAGTCGCTGAACAAATTGCTCTAATATAAAAAACATAAGATGTTCCTAATGTTAAACCAGTTACCTGGTAAGGGTTTGAAGAAATTAGTGTTCCTGTTGAGGCAGCTGTTGGTGCAGGAGAGCCTAATGGTAAAACCAAAAATTCCCATTGAGAAACAGAACCAGATTGTAACCAGCTCAGATTAACAGTTGTCGTTGTTGTATTGCTAGTTATAATAGAGTTTGGAGCAATACAGTTGGTTTGAAGTGTTGTGAATGTTCTTGCAAAAGACCAATAGCTTGTATCGGTTGCCGAGCATATTGATCTTACATAAGCATTGTAAATTGTGTTATTATTTAATCCAGTGACTTGTAAAGGGTTTGAACTAGTTATTGTTCCAACTGAAGATTGAGTTGGAGCAGGAGCTGTTGAAGGTACTACTATAACTTCCCATTGTGTTGCAGTACCATTTTCGGTCCAATTAATAGTTGCTGTAGTACCACTAATATTTGTAGCAGCTAAAATTGTTGGTTGTAAACAAGTTGCTTGAGGTAAACATTCAACATTAGCTTCCCAACCAGCTCTGTTTACAGAACTATCACTTCTAAATCTAAAAGTCAAACATCCACTTGCATCAGTTGAAACAAATGGTCCAGGAATAACTGTACCCCAAAAAGCACCAGGCAATCCACCAGGAACACTTGCTGCAGCATTTCCACTTGAAATTTGTGTTGATGAAATTGTTGGTCCATTGAAAACATACAACCCATCCCAGTTCGCTTCTGTATTAAATGCTGTAAATGTAACAACAACTTGATCGCCAGGTGAAGTTGGACATATTGTATAGGTATTATCTGAGTTATTGGCATAATTAGCAGTTAAACCACCATTATCAATAAACTGTCCACCACAAACTGGTGATGGTATTGGATTTGCTAAAGTTGTGAATGTAATTGGCTGTGACCAAGGACTAATATTTGTTGTAGAACAAACCGTTCTTACAAATACTTTATAGCAAGTACTTGCATTTAATCCAGGTGCAAGATAAGTGTTAGTTGTAACCGACAATCCAGAATTGTTAGGTGTTGGATTTGTTGCAGTACATGGTAAAACTAATACTTCCCATTCATTAGTACTGCTTGTCAAAGTCCAATTTACTACACCGCTATTATTTGTAATTCCAGTAACAGATTGAATGGTTGGTTCAATACAAGTTACTACTTGTGTGGTACTAAAAGTATGTGGAGTAGACCAATCACCTGGTAAACCATTACATATTGGTCTTATAACAACCATATAAGTTACATCAGGAGTTAATCCAGTTAAGAGAAAAGGACTTGAACCTGCTATAAGCGAACTTCCTCCTAATGCAGGTGTAACTACTATTTCCCAAAGATTACTCGATTGATTAATATCTATCCAAGATAAAGAAACCGAATTACTATCAATTTGCAATGTGTTTAATGATACTGGGGCTAAACAAGGAAAATTTGTTGTTACGCAATCAATCATTGCTTCCCAACCGCCACTGTTTCCTGATGTGTCAGATTGAAATACAAATGTTACACATTCTCCAGGAGTGTTTGTACTCAAAGTCATTTGTGTTGGACTATTGCTATCAATAATTGAAAGTAAATTTCCATTTGGACTTGAACCTTCATAAACATACAGCACATCATTCATTTCTAAAGAAATGGAATTAAAACTAATCAGTAATGTTTCGTTAGGTGTGTTTGGACAAAAAGTATTGATGTCATATGCAGAATCAGTATAGTTTCCACTTTGACCACCATTGTCATAAAAGAATTGACTACATCCTGTTTGTGCAGTGCTATAAAAAATAGCTCCAAAAAACAAAGAGAATAGGGTTAAAAGTAATTGTTTTTTCATGTTTGATTGATTTATAGAAATCAAATATACATTGATTTTTAATAACTTATATCTAAAATCTAAGGTTTTTTTTATAAAATTCTGCAAGCTCAATAAAACCAATATCTCATCAAATTTATTTACAAAAAAATTCCCAATTATAAATTTATAATTGGGAATTATGATTTTGATTAACTTTTAAAAATTATTTTATCACAAGTTTTTTGTTTTGTTTTAAACCATTTTCAGTAGTTATTTCTAATAAATAAACACCTTTAGATAAACTTGAAGTGTCAATTGAAGCACTATTAGAAGAAATTGATTTTACTTCTTTAATGATTTTGCCTAAAACATCATAAATAATCACATTGTCAATAATTTCAGAAGTATTATTTAAACTGATATTTATAAATTGACTTGCTGGATTTGGATACAATGTGAAGTTAGTACCATCAAAAGCTTGATTGTTTAATGCTGCTGTGAACTCAGTTGTAAAAGTATTTGTTACAATTGCAGGATTGGTATCAAAATAGATATTTGCGGTATTTGGTATTATTGAACCAACAGCAAAACCTGGGTTTAATTTAACTCTAAATTGTACATATCCCATACTTAATTCTTCATTTACTGATATAGGAACTAGCTGTATGTTATTGAAATTCCAAACAATATTGTTATTAACTCTTGTCATAACATAATTGTGACTTGAGCTTATCATTCTAATACTTTCAGGATCAATTTGTGAATCTAAAACATCTTCAATTCTCACATCAATTGCGTTAGCTGTTCCATAATTTTGGAATCTAATTGTATAAATTAAATCTTCATTTTGGTTAAATTGACTGAAAAGAATTTCTTCCCCATGTGACTCCATTTTATCATTTGGATCAAATGAATTTACTACAATTTGTGTGATTCTACTTGAGTTATTTGATAAATTGATGTCATTTGCAGGAGCAGAAATTGTAGCATCAGCAATAAGTAAATCACCTAGGTTTACTATTGGACTTGCAGGCACACTCATTGTAACATAAAATACTCTTGTTTCATTAGGAAGAAGATTTGTAAAATTATAAGTAAATCCTGCTGCATTTGCAACAGTCCCTGTTTGGCTAATTGCAGTTATGGTAACTTGAGTTGGTTTTACAAATGTTATAGTTCCGTCTGTTGCGGCTACTCCTAAGTTTTTATATACAATCTTATTTGTATATGTTAAGCCAGGTCTTGGTGAGCCCATTGGAACAATAGAAATAGTAACATCATTATAAGCTTGAGTTAAAACTATAGGGAAGTAAAGAATTTGTGTTCCACTTCCTATTGGAATGTTTACATCATTGAATGATGTTGTTCCAGAACTATAGTAAGGAAGATATTCCGTTTGTACATTATATGAAAAGTCATAAGTATTTGTTGGAGATGAATCATAAACTGTATGTCTTCCTGTAGAAGAAAATGCATTTGTAATTGGACCAGTATTGTTTTGTTGATAAACAAATGAACCATTAGTAAAGTAGGTTTCGCCAGTATCTTTAATACCATTATTATTTTGGTCATTAAATGCAACCAGAATAATTTTATCTAAATCTGGTCCACAAGTAATATTTGCTGACCAACCTGGTTTTACAATTGAACCATCACTTCTAAATCTAAAGGTAAGACAGCCACTAGGATCTGAAGATGTAAATGGGCCAGGAATATTTGTACCCCAAAAAGATCCTGCTAAACCACCTGGAACATAAGCGGCTCCATTTGTACTTGGAATTTGAGGTGATGTAATTGAGTTACCATCAAAAACATATAATCCATCCCAGTTTGTTTCAGTATCAAATTGTGTAAATGTTACTGTTACAACCTCTCCTGGATTAGTAGGGCATATAGTATAAGTATTGTCAGCGTTATTGGTATAATTTCCGTTTAAACCACCATTGTCAACAAACAAACCTCCACAAGTTGGTGGAGAGGGCATCGTAAAAACACTAATTCCGTTTGACCAATCACTTGAATCACTTGATGAACAAATTGCTCTTACAAAAATACTATAGCAAGTGTTTGCAGTTAGACCATTTAAAATAAATGGATTAGTTGTTGTAATTGTGCCTGTTGTTGCGCTGTCAGGAACTGTGTTGCAAGGAAGAGCAACAACTTCCCATGAAGTAGCAGTGCTATTATTTGTCCAAGCTACCGAAGCAGATTGTGATGTTACTGCAGATGTAACCAATGCAGTTGGTTTTGGACAAGTTGCAGGTGTATTAAGAGTTGCGCCAATTGACCAATCGCTATTATCTGATGGAGAACAAATTGCTCTAACGTACAATTGGTAGCAACTATTTGGAGTTAAGTTTGTAAAGGTATAAGGATTAACAGTTGTAACTATTCCAACAGATGTAGATGTTGGAGCAGTTCCACATGGTAAAGCAATTACTTCCCAACTTGTTGCTGAGCTATTGTTAACCCATCCTAAAGTTGCTGAAGTTGTTGTAACTCCTGTAACAACTAAGTTTGTTGGCTTCGGACAAGTTGGAGCGAGACCACATGTAATATTTGCAATCCAACCCGATTGAACTACAGAAGTATCACTTCTAAATACAAAAGTTAAACAACCACTTGAATGCGTTGAAGTAAATGGACCAGGTAGTGTTGTTCCCCAATAAGCTCCAGCTAAACCACCAGGAATACTAGCAGCACCATTTGCACTTGCTATTTGAGGTGATGTATTTGAATTTCCATTATAAACATATAGTCCATCATAATTTGCTTCAAGAGAGAATGAAGTGAAAGTAACTGTAACTTGATCACCTGTATTGGTAGGACAAATTGTAACAGTTGAATTAGCATTATTTGAATAACTTGCACTAGAACCTTCTGGATCTGTAAAAATACCTCCACAGGTTAATGGGTTTGTTGTATTTGCTAATGTAGTGAATGTATAGGCTTGCGACCAAGAACTTGAAGTTGTAGGAGAGCACATTGATCTAATAAAAACAGAATAGCAAGTATTTGGATTCAATCCAACGGCTTGATAGCTATTTGTAGTAACCAATACTCCAGTATTATTTGGTGTTGGATTTAGAGTTCCGCATGGTGCAATAAAAACTTGCCATTGAGAATTGTTAGAAGAAATTGCCCAATTTATATTAGCTGTAGTTGTTGTTACACCAGAAATAGCTATGTTAGTTGGTTCAAAACATGTTGCTGTTGTTGCTGTTGTAAAAGTTATCGGAGATGACCAATCACTTGTAGTATTTCCACAGATTGATCTTACAGAAGCTGTATAAATTACACCAGGTGTTAATCCGGTTAAGTCAAATGGATTTGATTGTGCTATAATTGTCTGGGAAATTGCAGTACCATTTGCAGTCAACAATATTTCCCATGGACCAGTTCCTTGATTTGGATCTATCCAATTCAATACTGCAGAAGTATTGTTTGTTGGAGTTGCGTTTACTGAAATAGGTGCTAAACATATTGGAGTTGATCCACAAGTAATGTTTGCAACCCAACCTGCCTGATTTATAGAAGGATCAGATGTGAAAACGAATGTCAAACATCCACTTATATCACTTGATGTGTAGGCAGGTGGAATTGTATTTCCTGTTAAATCTGCAATTAAAGGTGCACTTGCAGAAGTTCCGTTGTAGATTTTTAACCTATCAAAATTATTTTCTAAGGCAAATGATGTAAAAGAAACAGTAACAAATTCTCCAGGATTAGATGGACAAATAGTTGTTGTTACGTTAGAATTATTTTCATAATTTGTTGTTGCACCAGCAGGATCAGTAAATGTTCCTCCACAAACTGGAGTAGTTTGTGCAAGGGTTAAAAATGTTCCTAAAAAGAGTGCAAAAAAACTTAAAAGTAATTGTTTTTTCATGTTTGTTTGTTTTTTGGTAAATCAAATATAGGTTGATTTTTAAATACTTACAAACAAAATGTGAATTTATTTTATTGAAAAACAATCAGTTTCAATGATATCAAGGGATGAGAAATTTTAAATTATTTAACAATTGTTTGAGCAATTATAAAACCGCCTGTCCAAGCATTTTGAAAATTAAATCCACCAGTAATTGCATCAATATTTAAAATTTCACCAGCGAAATATAAATTTTGATGTAATTTACTTTCCATAGTTTTGAAGTTGATTTCTTTTAAATCGATTCCGCCAGCAGTTACAAATTCTTCTTTAAAAGTACTTTTTCCGTTTACTTGAAATTCGCCATTCGTTAATTGATTGGCTAAATTGGATAGTTGATTTTTAAATAAATCTGCCCATTTGGTATCTTCTGAAATATCAGATGCTAAAACCAAACTTTCCCAGAGTCTGTTCGGAAATTCAAACGGAGATTTTTTTGAAACTACTTTTTTAGAATGTTCTAATTTTAGTTCCTTAAGTTTTTCTAGAGTTTCCTCAAATGTTAGGTCGTTTAACCAATTGACTTGCAAAACAAATTGATAATTTTTTTCAGCCAATATTCGTGCACCCCATGCTGAAAGTCTTAAAATTCCTGGTCCTGACATTCCCCAATGAGTTATCAATAAAGGTCCTGAAGCTTCTAGTTTGGTGTTTTTAACTTTCACATTCGCAAAAGCAGATAAACCCATCAAATCTTTAATTCGTTTGTCTTTTATGTTAAATGTAAACAATGATGGTACAGCCGGAACAATTGAATGACCGAGTTCAGTAAGCATTTCCCAAACTTTTGGATTACTTCCAGTAGTCATCACTATTTTTTGACAAGAAAATGTTTCAACATTGGTTTCTACTTTCCAATAATCTTCGCCTTTGTATAAAGATTGCACACTTTGATTGGTAAGAATATCAATTTTTAATTTTTGCGTTGTAGACAAAAAACAATCAATAATAGTTTGCGAAGAATCTGTTGTTGGAAACATTCTACCATCGTCTTCAATTTTAAGTTCAACACCGTGTTTTTCAAACCACTCAATCGTATCGCCAGAACAAAATTGATGAAATGGTCCGCGAAGTTCTTTTTCGCCACGAGGATAAAATTTGACTAAATCATTTGGAACAAAACACGCGTGTGTAACATTGCAACGTCCGCCACCAGAAACTCTAACTTTAGATAAGACATCTTTTCCACGTTCTAAAATAGCTACTTTTAACTTCGGATTTTTCTCAACAATATTAATTGCTGTAAAAAAACCTGCTGCACCACCGCCAACAATTAGTATGTCGTATTTTGAATTCATTTTTTGTAAATCTTTGTTAGAGTTTTAATCTTTGACAAAGATAAACTTTTATAACACTATACTTTAATGCAATCTTTCAGGATAATTGCAAAAAATTCCGTCAACACCTAAACGAATCATTTTTTTAATGGTATCAAGTTCGTTGACTGTGTAAGTATAAATTTTGAAACCTTTTTTATGAATAAGGTCAATATTTTCTGGTGTTAAAGTCTTATACCAAGGATTTATGCTTTGAGCTTTTAATTTTTCAGCAATGTTTATGGCATCAATTGGATTTTCTTCTGTTAAAATTCCAATGGAAATAGCATTGTCAAGTTGTCTATAATTTTCTAATTCATCCCAGAGAAAACTTGAAATTGTAAAATTGTCTTTTGTCCATCCTTTTTCATAAAACGTTTGAAGTATATCAAAAACAGGTTTGGCAGTTTTGCTTCCTTTTAGTTCTATGTTTAAAGGCGTTTTTTTATTTATTGTAGAAATTACTTCTTCTAAAAGTGGAATTTTATGATTTCCTTTTACAGTTACTTTTTTAAGTTCTTCCCAATTATAGTCTTCTATTTTTCCTTTAGCATTTGTTAAACTATCTAAAATATCATCGTGAAAAACTACTACTTCACCTGATTTAATTACAAAGACGTCAATTTCAATCATATCAACATTAAGCTCCAAAGCTTTTTTGATAGAGGAAATGGTGTTTTCAGTTTCGTGTCCCATTGCTCCACGATGTCCAATATTTAGTGGTTTTTTCATCACGTTGCATTGTATAAATAGAAATGAAATTAAAAATAAATAACAGATTTTCATTGTAGCATATTAAATTGAAATTATTATTTCAAAACTAATTTGTTGAAAATTATTACTTTAAATTATCACGTTATGATATTGTTATTAATTTTTCTCCAATAATACAATCCCAAATTCACTATCAATCGCCACTTTTCCATCATTAACTTCTGATGTTTTTCCAGAATAAGCATCTTTTACTTTTGTTCCGTTTTCAAAAATAGTTCCAACAGAAATTTCTTTTTTTCCGATAGGTAAATCCAATCCGACAACAACTTTATCAGAATAATTTCCATTAGAATAGTCACGACTAAAAACATAAGGAGAACTCGTAATTTGCTTGTGAATTCCTGCTCCAACCGATGGATGATTATTTCTAAATTGTCCTAATTTTTGCCAATGATTTAAGACTTTGAAAGTCATTTTGTTGGTTTTCAAATCGTCCCAATTCATCATTGAACGCAAAGTGGCATCACCATTTGTTCCTTCAATATCTAAAGAACGAGCAGTTTCATCACCATAATATACTTGAGAAACTCCAGGAGTAAGCAATAATTTTGTGCCTGATTCAAATGTTTTTTCACGTTTTTTATCAAACGGCCAACCATCATCGTGAGACGAAACGTAGTTCATAACCGTTTTTCCTTTCAAATCATTTTGAAGAATATTGGAATATTTTGAAAACAACTCTTCATAATTCATTTTGGCTTCATTTCTAAAATCAAAATTGATTAAACTAGTAAATCCGTTGGCATAATAATCTACTTTTTTGTCGCCATAATCGTATAATCTTTTGCTTCCTATGTTGTAACCATAAACTTCTCCAACAGTAAAAAACGCATTATTGTCTAAAACTTTTGAAGGATTTTTAGCTTTAAATTCTGCAAATGACATTTCGCAAACTTTTCCAAAATCATACCAAACATCTTCCATGGTATGTTTCACAGTATCTACACGGTAAGCGTCAATTCCGAAATCTAAAATATAATCGGCTAACCATTTCATGATGTAATATCTTGGCGCTCTTGGATAACCAGTTTTTTTGAAAAAAGCATCCAATTCAGCAACTTCTTCTTCATAACGACCTTCTTTTTTCCATTTTTCAATCAAAAAAGGAGGTAATTCGACGTTTTCTTTACTTTCTGTTTTAACGTCAAAAAGTCCAGTAACTAAAGTACAATTGATATTAGAATCATAAGAATTGTATTTGCAATTTGGAGTAGAACGAACCCAATCATCAGGGTATTTTTCGTCCAATTCTGTGGCGTGACCAGTGTGATTTATAACTGCATCAAGCATAATTCTTATTCCTTTTGCATGTGCTTTATCAACCAATTCTTTCAAATCTTCGCGTGTTCCATAACTTGGATCTAATGCTGTCCAATCTTTAGTCCAATACCCATGAAATCCATAAGTATTTCCTGTTCCTTCATCAACTGAGCCGTGAATTTGTTCTACAACAGGCGTCATCCAAATGGCATTGATTCCTAAATCGGTGAAATATCCTTCGTCTAATTTTTGAATCACACCACGAATATCACCACCTTCAAAACCACGCAATTTTGCTGTCGGTTTATCTCTTTTAATGATTGCATTATTGTTAGGATTTCCGTCCAAAAATCTATCAGTTAATAAGAAATAGACATTGGCACTTTCCCAAACGAAAGGTGTTTTGGTTTTTTGAGTGTAAGTTACCTCTTTGGTTGAGTTACAACTTGAAAAAGTAATAGCAAGTATTAGGAAGAATGATAGTTTTTTCATATTAAAATTTTATTTCGATTTGATTATCAAAATCAATTGGGCAATCTATAGAAATTATTAGTAAAGTGTTTTCAAATTTATAGTCGTTTTTGTTCATTATTTTTTTGTTTAATAATAATGAGATTGGATTTTTTTTCAAGTTATGAATAATTAGATTTAATTTTTTGCTTATTGTTTTATTTGAAGCTTTGTCATATTCGACTTTTATTTTTAATGTGTTTTTTTTGTATTTACTTCTAAAATCAAATTTTTCGTAGTTCAATTTTTCTACATTATCTGTAGAAATACCATCGTCATTATAAAGATTATAGTTAGAAAATTCGCATTTTTCGTCAAAATAAAAATGAACGTCAAAATTGTTTAATTCATAATTTTGGGTGTTTTGAATGGTTTTTATCATCGGAATAAAACTTCCGCCACGAACAAATGTTGGTATATTAGTATTTTTTAATCCTACTTTTTGAGTTGTACCTCCATCATATTCTATTCCGTTGTAAAAATCGAACCAATTGCTTGATTTTGGAAAATAAACTTCTTTAGTTATTTGTCCTTTTTCTGTAATTGGATACACTAAAAAATCATTTCCCCAAAGATAACCGTCAGATTTTGAAAGTAATTCTTTGTTGTTTGGTTCATTAAAAAACAAAGGTTGCATTAATGGTTTGCCTAAAGTTGCATTTTCATAAGCCAAATTGTAATTGTAAGGTAGCATTTGGTAGCGCAATTCGACAGCTTTTTTAGCAATTTCTTTCGTGTCAACATCTTTATAAGCCACTTCTGAAGCTACATCTTCTTGTGCGTGCGGACGAAAAATTGGGTTGAAAACACCATATTGCAACCATCTTAAGTACAATTCGTTGTCAAAATAATCGCCAGCAAAACCACCTAAATCACTGTGCATATAAGCCATTCCTTGCATTCCCATTTGAAGCGCAATTTCCATCTGACTTTGCAATCCGCCCCAACTTCTTGAAACGTCGCCACTCCAAGGAATCATTCCAAAACGTTGGCTTCCGGAATATCCAGAACGCATTAAAATAAAAGGACGTTGATTAGAAAAATCTTTTTTGTAACCATCAGCAATTAACTTTGCCCAATTGTGACCGTAAACGTTGTGAACTTCATCAGCTGTTCCTGCAAAAGTATTGGCATAAGATGGAAAAACTTCTGGTTCGCCCAAATCACCCCAAAGTCCAGCAACTCCTTGATTGATTAATCGTTTGTACAAATTCCAAAACCATTCTTTTCCTTCGGGTTTGAATACGTCAACTATTCCGGTGTTTCCAAAATAGAAATCCCAAGTAGCAGGTTTTCCATCTTTTAATGTTGCTAAAACTTTTTTATCAACGGTTTCCTTCCATTTAGAAGATGTTGTTAAAATAAAAGGTTCTGTTATTAAAACTGTTTTTACACCTTTAGCATTCAAATCGAAAATCATTTTATCAGGATTTGGGAAGTTATCTTTATCCCATTCTAGATTTCCCATTGTGCCTTGAACGGTTTTTCCGAACCAATATAAATCTAGAATTATTGCATCGACAGGAATTTTACTTTCTTCAAATTTGCGAATTGTTTTTTCAACTTCTTCTTGTGTATGGTAGCCAAAACGAGAAGAGAAATTTCCGAATGCCCAACGTGGTGGCAAAGGTTGTTTTCCAGTTAAATCGGTGTAGTTTTTTACTAAATCGTCCCAAGAATTACCTACAATTACTTGATAGGTTTTTCTACCAGAAATTGTTTCGTACTCTAAAGTATTGTCTTTTTTAGAATCTAAATCTAAATATCCAATGGCTTCGTTATCAAAATGAACAGCATATAATTTTGAAGATAACACCAATGGAATACAGAAATTCATCAATTCTGCTCGTGTTTCATAACCATATTGTGCTCTGTTGTAAAGTGCTAATTTGTTGCCACGACGATTCATTCCTAAAGCTCTTGCACCACCACCATAAAGGACTTCATCTGAAGAAATATTGAATTGTAAAACTTCAGTGGAATCGGCTGTAATATTTCCTTTTACATTATCAAGTGGAATATGTTTGCGTTTTAAATAGCCGTATTTTTCAGAAATAATTTCTACGTTATTATTGAAGTAAGAAATTTTGAAAGGAGATTTTTGTATTACTATTTTTAAAGTACTTGATTTGGAACTACATTCAACTGAGTTTTTATTTTCTTTGAAAGAGATGTTTTTCAATTTATTTTTTAATACAACTGCATCTGATGGATTGTTATTTTTTTCTCCTTTTGGTGTAAATGAAGTTTCAATAATTTTATCATTTAGAAAATTTATTAAATAATTTCCATCTGAAACTCTAACCGAAAATCCACTAGAAAGTTTTTCAATTTTAATGAATTTTCTATCTGCATTTTGAGCAAATGAAATTGTTGATATAAATAATAGTGCAAATATTTTTTTCATTTTCATTATTTATTTTTCAAACATAAATTCTATAGGAATATTAATTCGTTTTTGCCAAGAAGCTTCCGAATGGTTTTCTCCTTCAAATTTAAGACTTTTATAATTTTCTGTTGTATATCCTTTGGATTGTAGTACTTCATCAACACGATATTCATACTTTAAATAACTCGCGTCAAGCGTTTCAGTTCCGTAATCGAAATAGATTTTATGATTTTTTGGATCAGGTAAATTTTTCTTCATATAATTAAAAAAACTGTCCGGAATAGGATTGTTTTCAAAATCACGAAATCCAACCCAATGTGTTGATAAACAACTCGCTTTTCCAAATACATTTGGATATTCACAAATCGCATACATCGAAATCAATCCACCCATACTCGAACCCATAATTCCGGTATGTTCAGCATCGGTGTAGACAGAATAATTTTGATCTATATAAGGTTTTAATTCTGTAACAATAAATTGAAGATAGTTGTCAGAATTTATCTTTTTGTCATCAAATGGGAATTTTGCCTTTTTTACTTCTGTTTGAATTTGTTCTTGAATTTCTTTTGATAGTAATTGATAAGGTTTGTTTGGATATAAATCCATATGACGCAAGTTTGGAATGTTCCAAATGGCAACAACAATAATATCTTGAATTTTATTTTCAGAATTTAATTTTGAAACTACTTCATCTACCATCCATTCTTGTTTGTTCCAAGTTGAAGAGGCATCAAATAGCATTTGTCCGTCGTGCATGTACAAAACGCTGTATTTTTTATCTTTAGAATAATTGGATGGCAACCAAACATCAACGGTTCTCGGAACAATGAATTTTGTTGGAAAACTATCAATTCGATTGATAATTCCTTCAATTTTTTCTTTGTTAATGATTTGATGACTTTCAATTTTGCTTTGAGCAAATGAAAATGTAGCGGTTAATAAGATTAAAAGTAGTTTTTTCATTTTACTTCAATTCTAAAATTAAAACTGATTTTCCTTCAATTTCAATATCATTTTTTAAATCAAATGATTTTTCAGATAAAATATCTTTTCCTGAAGTATTGTTCTTGATACTTTCTTTAAAGTGATTGATATTCATTTTTTGTTTTTCAACACTATTATTCATTATGACCATTACACTTTCCTTTTCATTATATCTAAAATAAACATAAACATTGTTTTCTGGAATATAGTGAGTTGTTTTTCCAGTGTGAATTACTTCTTTGTTTTTTCTCCAATTGAAAAGTTTCTTAGTTACTGCATGATATTTTTCTTGTTCAGCAGTTCTTCCTTCTTTTGTAAACGCGTTTTGTTTATGGTCAGACCATCCGCCAGGAAATTCTCGACGAATATCACCATCACCTACATTTTTACTTCCAGTCATACCAATTTCTGAACCATAATACAACTGAGGAATACCTCGAATAGTTGCTATTAAAGCCATTGTAATTTTGTAATCATCAAATTTTGGATAGACAAAATTGATGCGTTGTGTATCATGATTTTCTGCAAAAACAAACATATTGTTGATGTTTGGATATAAGAAATCATTTGAAAAGGTGTCATAAAATTTGGTTACACCTTCATTCCAATTTTGCTTTTCTTCTTTCAAAACACCTTTTTCTAAAATGGTTTGCAGCATAAAATCCATTACAGTTGGGCAATAAGAATTATAGCTTTGAATAGCTGAAATTTTACTGTCTTTTTGCCAATAAGAAATTTGTGCATGAGAATATAACCATGCTTCGGCAGCAATATTGAAATTTGGATATTCGTCATTTACAGCTTTTGTCCAAAGAGCAATTGATTCTTTATCAGTATATGGATAAGTGTCTACTCTAAAACCATCAAGATTTGCATATTCTATCCACCAAATGGCATTTTGAATTAAATAGTTAAGCACTAATGGGTTTTTCTGATTCAAATCGGGCATTGATTTTACAAACCAACCACTTGTTGCTAAGTTTTTATCAGTTTCAGAGGCATTTGTGTCAGAATGCGTTGTCGTTTTATAATTGGTTTGCTTGTATCCCGGAAATTGATGAAACCAATCATAAGTAGGCATGTCTTTCATCATCCAATGGTTATAACTCCAGTGATTTGTAACATAATCCATGATTAATTTCATGTTGCGATTATGTAGTTCATTACTTAATTTTACATAGTCTTCATTTGTACCAAATCGTGGATCAATTTTATAAACATCTGATTGACCATAAGTGTGATATGAGCCTCTTTCGTCATTGTCTTCACAAAGTGGTGTTGGCCATAAAGTTGTTGCGCCTAAGTCTTTTATGTAATCTAAATTTTTAATCATCCCATCAATATCGCCACCATAACGACCATCAATTTTTGTTCTATCAGCTTTTTCAATTACCGATGGATGGCTATCATTATTTGGGTTTCCATTTGCAAATCTATCAGGCATTAATAAATAAATCATATCAGAACTATCGAAGCTCTTTCTGAATTTAGAATTTTCCTTTCTCGATTTTAAAGAATAGTTTTGAGTAAACGACTTGTTTTTGTTTTTGAAAGTGAAAACTAAATCTTGAGCCGTTGTTTTTTTTGTGTCGATGGTTACGAAAACGTAGTTAGGATTTTCGGTTTTTTGAATACCTTTAATGATAATTCCATTTGAAACGGAAACTTGATTTTCTGCGATATTTTTTCCGTAGAACATTATTTGAACATCAGAATGTTCCATGTCATTCCACCAAAAAGGAGGCTCAACTCGGTCAACTTGAGCGAATGATAATGAAGTTACTAGAAAAAGAAGGAAGATTTTTTTCATATTTTTTTATTTAAAAACCCTTTCAGAATCCAAAACTCTGAAAGGGTTAAATTAATTTTTTTATTCTAAACCGTTACTAAACTATTCGGCTCAACTAATACTTCTTTTCCATTCACGAAAACAGATATCTCTTTGCTTCCCTCTAATGAAAATTTCGTTTCATTTTGTTGCACTTCAACTTTTAAAATTTGATTTCTGAAGTTAATCTTGAACGAATAACCTTGCCATTGTGATGGAATTTTTGGTTCAAAATGTAGGGTGTCGTTTTTAACTCTCATTCCACCAAAACCTTCTACAATACTCATCCAAGTTCCAGCCATTGATGTAATATGACAACCTTCTTCGACTTCTTTGTTGTAATCATCTAAATCTAAACGAGATGTTCTTAAATAGAATGTGTAAGCTTGTTCCATTCTATCAAGAGTTGCAGCTTGTATAGAGTGAACACAAGGCGAAAGCGAACTTTCATGAACGGTAAATGGTTCGTAAAAATCGAAATGTTTTTCTAATTGTTCTTTGGTAAAATGATCTTCAAAGAAGTAAAAACCTTGTAAAGTGTCTGCTTGTTTTATGTATGGCGAACGCAAGATTCTATCCCAAGACCATTTTTGGTTAATTGGACGTTGACTCTTATCTAAATCATGAACTTTTACCAATTCTTTATCTAAGAAACCATCTTGTTGAAGGTAAACATCATGTTCTTTAGAATATGGGAAATACATATTATCAGCAACTGCTTTCCAATGTGCGATTTCTGCATTATCCAAATTCACTTTACTCATTATTCGAGAATAATCTGAAGTATATTCTTTTTCTACTTTATTGATTTGTTCAATAGCATAATCGATACACCATTTGGCTAAATAATTAGTATAGAAATTATTATTTACGTTGTTTTCATATTCATTCGGACCAGTTACTCCAAGAATCACATATTGATTTCTGTAAGTAGAGTAGGTTGCTCTTTGGTGCCAAAAACGTGCAATTCCAATCAAAACTTCTAATCCTTTTTCAGGAATATAAGAGTAATCTCCTGTAAATCTGTGATAATTAAATATCGCAAAAGCAATCGCACCGTTTCTATGAATTTCTTCAAATGTGATTTCCCACTCATTGTGACATTCTTCACCATTCATAGTAACCATTGGATACAAAGCAGCTCCGTTTTTGAAACCTAATTTACCTGCATTTTCAATCGCTTTATTTAATTGATTGTATCGGTAAGTTAATAAATTTCTTGCCACTTGTTGGTCTTTCGTAGCCATGTAAAAAGGAATACAATAAGCTTCGGTATCCCAATAAGTTGAACCACCATATTTTTCACCTGTAAATCCTTTTGGACCAATATTTAAACGAGAATCTTTTCCTAAATAGGTTTGGTTTAATTGGAAAATGTTGAAACGAATTCCTTGTTGCGCTTTTACATCACCATCAATAGTAATGTCGCTCATTTCCCAAATTTTTGCCCAAGCTTGAATCTGATTTTCTTTCAAATTTGAATAACCAATTTTCAAACCTTCAGCAATAACATTTTGAGCAGCAACCTGAGTGTTTTCATGATTTAATGAAACCGTATAACCACCTAATTTTTGAATTGTAGCAGTTTGTTCTTTAGCTACATTTATTTCATACGAAAATTGAACTTTTTCGTTGTTTTTTTCAATATTAATAGGTGAAGCATTTACGTTTGAACCGTTCAACAGAATGGTATTCTGCATAAAAGTTGTTGCTGTAAAATGCGTTTTGAAAGTCCTAGCAGTAACAAATGCTTCATTATTTGAATGTTGAACGTTTAGTGGTTCCCAGAATTTCTCTTCCCAGTTAGCATCTTCGTTGTGAACTCCGGCATCAATGTAAGGTTTGTAAACAATTTTGGCATCACCATTTAATGGAGTAATCTCAAAATTAATTACACCTAGTTCATCAATATCTAATGAAAGAAAACGCGTTACTTTAACCGAAATTACTAGTCCGTTTTGCAATGTAGCAGAGAAAGAACGATAATAAATACCCTCTCTCATATTCAACTCACGTTTAAAATTGGCAACAGTTTTGCATTTAGCTAAATCGAAAATTTCATTGTTTATTTCAATGTCAATTCCAATCCAATTTGGAGCATTTAGAACCTTTGCAAAATATTCAGGGTAGCCATTTTTCCACCAACCCACTTTTGTTTTGTCAGGATAATAAATTCCTGCAATGTAGCTTCCTTGAAATGTTTTTCCTGAATAGTACTCTTCAAAATTGGCACGTTGTCCCATAGCACCGTTTCCGATACTGAATAAACTTTCAGACGATTTTACTCTTTCTGCATCAAATCCTTCTTCAATGATGGACCAATTGTCTGCTTTGATATAATCTTGGTTCATTTTTATTTTAAGTTTAAAAGGTTAGAGGTTTAAAACATCTATTCACTATGTTCTTTTCTCTTTTTTCTAATTTATTAACGATTCAATAAAAGAAACATCAATAAATGTAAAATCTTTAAATATATATTTTGCTTCGTGTAATGTTGTTGCTTCTCCAATTCCAATGCTGGTCATATTTGCAATATTAGCGGCTTGAATTCCTGCAACGGAATCTTCAAAAACGATTGAATTTTCGTTGGTTGCACCTAATTTTTTTGCAGCTTGAAGAAATACTTCCGGATCAGGTTTTGCATTGGAAACATCATTTCCATCAACGATTGCATCGAATAAATTTAGAATTCCTGTCTTTTCTAAAATTGGTCGTGCATTTTTACTTGCAGAACCTAATGCAATTAGTTGATTTTTATCTTTTAAATAGTGCAATATAGGAAGTACACCAGGTAAAATTTCACTTTCATCAATATCTACCAAATAAGATAGATAATCTTCGTTTTTTTGAATAAGCCATTTGTTTTTATCTTCTTGAGAAGCTTGAATTCCTCCAAGTTCTAAAATAATATCAAGAGAACGAACGCGGCTAACTCCTTTTAATTCTTCGTTGTGTTCTGGAGTGAATTCGATTCCTAGTTCTTGAGCCAATTTTTGCCACGCCAAAAAATGATATTTTGCTGTGTCAACAATTACTCCGTCAAGGTCGAATATGAATGCTTTTTTGTTTGTCATTATATTTTTTTTAACCTGAAATTGCGTTTTTGTCTGTAATAAAGAAATTACATAAACCTGCAATAATTAGTGATAAGCCAGCTAAAAGCATAGCATTAATGTGAGCTTCTCCAATTAATTTGTATAAATAATTGATTCCACCAAGAGCTGCAATAATTTGAGGAATTACAATAAACATATTGAATAATCCCATCATCATACCCATTTTATTTGGGTTAACTGAACTTGATAACATTGCATAAGGCATAGATAGAATACTTCCCCATGCAAAACCTATCAATATAAAGCTATACATTAAAGTTGAAGGCGTTGCATAAAACATAAAAATGAAACCTAATCCACCAAGAATTAATGAGCCCATATGGATATATTTTCTATTTATCTTATTTTTCATTGTATAAAAAGTAAGTAATAGGGCAAAAGCCATTGAGGATAATCCATAAACTCCAGTTGCCGAGCCTACTAAATCTGCAGCATCATTATAAACTTTGTCTTTAGATTCATATTCTTGCTTCTTGTCTGTATTAAGATAGATAACTTCTTTCTTGTCATTTTTTAATGCTTTTCCTTCTTTATCTAATTGTGCATATTCTTTAACATCAGGTTTTGGAGAATTGAAAACGTGTTCAGTTAATGCAGGCATTGATAGACTCCACATTGTAAAAAATGCAAACCAACTAAAAAACTGAATCAGTCCAAGTTTTTTCATAGTTGAAGGCATGTCTTTTAAACTTTCAACTAAATCAGGAATAAATCTGGATTCTTTTTTTTCAGAAAGAAATTTTTCTAAATCTTTTGGTGGATCCTCTTTTGTTGTAAATATTGTATATAATATACTTGCAAAAAAAACAAAAGCTCCAACAGAAAAAGCTACTATTACAGAATTTGGAATAATTCCTGCTGCTGCTTCGTTTGAAACACCTAATTTGTTTACTAACCAAGGTAAATTACTTGCTATCCAAGTTCCAATTCCGATAATTAGTGTTTGAATTACAAATCCGTTTGAGCGCTGAGATTCAGGTAATTTGTCGGCAACAAGAGCACGAAAAGGTTCCATACTAATGTTTATTGAAGAATCTAAAACCCATAACAAACCAGCTGCAATCCAAAGAGCAGGTGAATGCGGCATGAAAAATAAAGTAATAGATGCTAAAATTGCTCCAATAAGGAAAAATGGTTTTCTTCTACCAAATTTTGGACTCCAAGTATTATCAGATAAATATCCTATTATTGGTTGAACTAAAAGCCCTGTCAAAGGAGCTGCAATCCATAAACCAGGAATGTCATCTACTTCAGCTCCAAGAGTTTGAAATATTCTAGACATGAATCCGCCTTGTAGGGCAAATCCAAATTGTATCCCTAGAAATCCGAAACTCATGTTCCAAATTTGCCAGAAACTTAACTTACGCTTTTCCATTATCGTAATTTATTGGTTAGAAATACGATAAGCGCGATGCTTATCAAAACTTATTTTTTGTTTTCGAAGTAAAAAGTATAAGCTTTGATTCGGTAAAGATATTAAAAGATTTCAGATTTCAGATTTCAGATTTCAGAATTTTCATGAAATGAGTTACGAAAACGTTTTTTTGTTGATAAAATTTTTGAAGTTATTTTGTAGATTCTCTCTCAACTAACTCGGTTTCAATCACTTCTGTCTTGTATTGTTCTTCGTAATCTTCCTCTTCGATTTCAAGTTTTTCAAGAAGCATTCTTGCTGCTTTTTCACCCATTTTCACACCATTTTGACTAACAGTAGTAATTGATGGTGAAGAATATTTTGAAATGATTCCATCGGTAAATCCAATTACAGAAACATCATTTGGAACGGATTTCCCTAATCTTGTTGAGACTTTTATTGCTGTAACAGCAAAAATTTCGTTTACAGCAAAAATAGCATCTAAATCATTGTTCAATATCAAGTTTTCAATTTGAGCTTCAAAGTTGTCGGTATCTTCTATTTTAACAATTAAATTTTCATCCACTTTAAGATCATTAGTTTTTAAAGCTTTGATGTAACCTTCAGTTCTTAATTTTCCAACACTAACATAATCTACGGTTGTTAATAACGCAATTTTTTTAAATCCTTTATCGATTAGAAATTGAGTTGCATTGAAAGCGGCTAAATTATCGTCAATAATCACTTTGTCGCACAGAATATCGTTTGTAATTCTATCAAACATTACGACTGGCATACCTTGATTAATAACCTCTGTAATATGATGAAAATCTCTTTTTTGTTGGGTTTCTTTTGATAATGACATGATGAATCCGTCAATACTTCCATTGGCTAACATTTCCATGTTAATTACTTCTTTATCAAATGATTCGTCAGAAAGACAAACAATTACATTGTATCCGTTTTCATTAGCAACATGTTCAACACCACTAATTACGGTAGCAAAAAAATGATGAATAATTTCAGGGATTATTATGCAAATAGTTTTAGATTTTCTATTCTTTAAACTTAGAGCAATATTGTTGGGTTTGTAATTGTATAATTTAGCAAAAGCTTGTACTTTTTGTCTTGTATCTTCACTGATTTCTGAGCTGTCTCTTAATGATTTTGAAACTGTTGAAATTGATACATCTAGTTCCTTGGCAATTTGCTTTAAAGTGACTTTTCTTCTCATTATGTGATTTTGATAAATGTTTAATTTTCAATAAAGATATATTTATTTTTTTATACTATCAATTTTGCAACAAAAAATATGAAATATTCAGAAAGTTTTCAACACGAAAACGTTTTCGGTGACATATAATTAAGGTGTCATTTTTTTATGTGAAAATTTATCTTAAATTTAACATTCGAAGTTAAAGTATAAGCAAAAAACAAATTTATTAACCTAAACAAAATGTATGAAAACAATTTATAAAAAGTTGTTATTTTTATTGCTAATGCTCCCATTAAGTGTTTTGGCTCAAACCACTGTGGAAGGAGTTGTTGTTGATTCAAAATCAAATCAACCGATTCCAGGAGTAAATGTAATTGTTCAAGGTACCCAAGTGGGTACATCAACTGATTTTGATGGAAAGTTCAAACTAACCAAGCTTAAAAATGGAGACAAATTAGTGTTTTCTTTTATTGGTTATAAAAACGAAACCGTCACTTTCGATGGTCAAAAATCGATTACCGTTTCTATGACAGAAGAAGCTAATGTATTACAAGAAGTTGTAGTTCAAGTTGGTTATGGAGCTGTTAAGAAAAAAGACGCTACAGGTGCTGTAGATTTATTAACAACAAAAGATTTCAACAAAGGATTTAATTCAAACACTGAGTCTTTATTAAATGGTCGTGTTGCTGGTGTTGTTGTAACGCAAGGAGGTCGTCCAGGAGACGGTGCTGCTATTAGAATTCGTGGAGGAGCTTCATTACAAGCTTCTAACGATCCTTTAATTGTGTTAGATGGATTGCCAATTGATGGAAATTTACAAACAATTAATCCAAATGATATTGAGAATATATCAATCTTAAAAGATGCATCTGCAACTGCGATTTATGGTAACAGAGGATCTAATGGTGTTATTTTAGTTACTACAAAAAAAGGTGCGAAAGGTGCATTAAAGGTTTCTGTTGGAACTACTTTTACAGTTAATACTCTTGCAGAAAAAATCAAAACTACTTCAGCTGCCGATTTTAGAAGCTTTATGACTAATCCTGCTAATATTGCTCAATATAACATTGCGCCTTCTAGATTGGCTAGATTAGGTAATTCGAATACAGATTGGCAAGAAGAGATTTTTTCAAATTCTGTTTCAATTGATAATAATGTTGGTTTAAGAGGAGCTTTGTTTGGTAAATTACCAACATCGTTTACTTATGGACATACTTATATACCAGGTATTTTGGAAACTTCTAAGTTTGATAGAACAACGGCATCGCTTAGATTAAATCCATCTTTATTTAAAGATCATTTAAAAATAGCTATTAATGGTAACTTTTCTGTTGTAAAAGAAAGATTTGCTGATGAAGGAGCAATAAGTAGTGCTATTAATTTTGATCCAACTCAACCTGTTACAGTTAATAATCAACAATTTGGAGGTTATTTTGAGTGGTTAGATGGTTCTAATAATCCTAACTTCTTGGCAACAGACAACCCAGTTGCTGCTTTGCAACAAAGAAATAACCAAACGAAAAGATATCGTTACTATGGTAATGTACAATTAGATTATAAATTACATTTCTTGCCTGAGTTAAAGTTTACAGTTTTAGCAGGTATCGATAGAGAACAATCAGAAGGAAGAAATGAATTAAGTGCACAAAGTATTAATGGATTTTTTAATGGTACTAATAATTTAGGAAGATATAGCGAGTTTTGGAACAACAGAACCAATACAGCGCTTGATGCCTACGTAAATTATACTAAAGCTTTTGGAAAATTAAATGTAGATGTTACTGCTGGTCATACTTATTATGAGAGAAATAATGTTGGTTACGGTTCAGGTGAATTAAGAAATCCTGCAAATGTTATCAATTCTTTAAATACATTTACAAGTCCTGTTAGTAAATTAGAATCTTACTTCGGGAAAGCTAATCTAGGTTTTGACAACAAATATTTATTGACTTTAAATTTAAGAAATGATATTACAAACAATTTCTTTAAAGATGTAAGATCAGGAATTTTCCCTGGTGCTGCATTAGCGTGGAATATTTCTAACGAAAGCTTCTTAAAAGACAGTAAATCTTTAACTAACCTAAAATTAAGATTAGGATGGGGAGTTACAGGTCAACAAGAATTATCAACTAGTTTCTCATACATACCTCAATATGTAGCAGGAAATCCACAAGCACAATATCAATTCGGAAACACATTTGTAACAACAGTTAGACCTTCATTTTATTCTAACACTGTTAAATGGGAAGAAACTACTACTTACAATGCAGGTTTAGATTTTGAATTATTCAGAAAAGTAAAAGGTAATTTAGATGTTTATAAAAAAGAATCTAAAGACTTATTAGCATTTGTTGCTTATCCTGATGGAGCAAATTTAACAAATTTTGGACCAAGAAACTTTGGTAACTTAGAGGTTAAAGGTATTGAGCTAGGTTTGAACTTTGATATTTTAAAATCTACAGATTTAAATTGGAATGTTAATTTCAACGCAAACTACCAAGATAGAAAAATTACAGCTACTGCACTTGATGGAACTGAGTCTCCAGGATTCTTTACAGGAGGAATTAGAGGAGGTGTTGGTAACACAATTCAAATTAATTCAACAGGTTTTGCTCCAAATGCATTTTATGTATATGAGCAAGTGTATGGTACAGATGGTAAACCTTTAGAAGGTGTTTATGTTGATAGAAATGGTGATGGTTTAATCACACCGAAAGATATGTACCAACACAAACAACCTTATGCAGATTTTACATTTGGTTTAATGTCTTCATTTAACTACAAAAAATGGGATATGTCAATGTCATGGAGAGCTAGTTTAGGAAACTATATCTATGATAACAATGGTTCATCTTATGGTTACTTAGACAACTCAATTAATCAAATTACACCACTTAACAATATCAATCCATCTTTCTTTGAAACTGGTTTTGTTAATGAAGGAAATAATAGATATTTCTCAGACCATTATGTTAAAGATGCTTCATTTATTAAGTTAGATAATATTAGTTTTGGATATAGCTTTGCTGAGCCATTCGGTAATGCAACTACAGCTAGACTTAGTTTTGGTGTTCAAAATGCACTTATCATTAGTAAATATAAAGGTTTAGATCCTGAAATTTTATCTGGTATTGATCAAACAATTTACCCAAGAGCGAGAATGTTTGTACTTGGATGTAATGTAAATTTTTAAATAAAAAGTTATGAAAAAAAGTAGAATTATTAAAATGTTAGTTCTTTCAGTTGTGACCATTTTATCAATGACGTCATGTACTAAAGAACTAGATAAAATCGAAATTGATGAAGATATCTATTCATCAGAAGTATTTTATCAAGATGAAGCTTCTTACAAGCAGTTTCTTGCAAAACTTTATGCTGGTTTAGCTGTTTCTGGACAACAAGGTCCTGCAGGTAATTCAGATATTGCAGGAATTGATGAAGGATTTGGACAATATTTGAGAGCTTATTGGGTAATGAATGAGATTACTACTGATGAAGCGATTATTGCTTGGGCAGATGGTAATTTACCTTCATTAAATAACCATACTTGGGCATCAAATAATGAATTCATTTATGCAATGTTTTCACGTTGTATGTATCAAGTATCATTGTGTAACGAGTTTTTAAGACAAACTACAGATGATAAATTGAACAGTAGAAATGTGTCATCTGCTACTCGTGCTCAAATTGTTAATTATAGAGCTGAAGCACGTTTCTTGAGAGCTTTTTCTTACTGGCATTTAATGGATATGTTTGGTAACGTACCATTTACAACAGAAAATGATGCTGTTGGATTCAGTTTTCCTCAACAACAAAGCAGAGCTTATATATTTGACTTTATTGTAAGCGAATTAAATTCAATTGATGCCGATTTATTAGCATCAGGATCAAACGAATTCGGTAGAGTTGATAAAATTGCAGGTAAAATGTTATTGGCAAAAGTTTATTTGAATGCTCAAGTTTACATCAATCAAAACAAATTTGCAGAAGCTTCAGCAGCTTTAACTCCTGTCTTGAGTTCTACATACTCAATCAATACAAGTTCAAGCTATGGTAAAGTATTTATGGCAGACAATGATAGTAATGGTTCTCAAAGTGAGATGATATTCCCTATAAGATATAGTGGATTGAATACTCAAACTTATGGTGGAACTACATTTATCACACATGCTGCAATTGGGGGTTCAATGAATCCTACTAATTTTGGTGTTAATGGAGGTTGGTTCGGATTAAGAACACGACCAGAGTTTGTGGCTAAATTTTCTGGTGACCCAAGAGGTATGTTCTATACATCTGGACAATCTTTATCTATTGGTAATGTAGGTAATTTTGGAGATGGATATGCTGTTGAAAAATACAAAAACATTAAATCAACAGGTGGTCAAGGTTCTGATGTTTCAGGAAACTTTGTAGATATTGATTTCCCTGTATTTAGATTGGCAGATGCTTATTTAATGTATGCTGAATTAGCAGCAAGAGGACAAGGAAGTACTTCACAAGCCGCTACTTATGTAAATACATTGAGAACTAGAGCAGGAGGTTCTGCAACTATAGTTGCTGGAGATATTAATTTAGACTTTGTTCTAGACGAAAGAGGACGTGAGTTATACTGGGAAGGACACAGAAGACAAGATTTAATTCGTTTTGGTAAATATACTGGAGGAGTTTATAATTGGCAATGGAAAGGTGGAGTTCAAGCAGGGACAAGTATTGATGATAAATTCAAAATTTTCCCAATACCAGCTACTGCAATTGGCTCTAACCCAACTTTACAACAAAATCCTGGTTATTAATTATAACAAAATATCCTCGGAAATGGTAAGTCACTTCCGAGGAATTTAAAATAGAAAATTATGAAAAAAATATTTTTAAGTTTAATTTTATTGGCAGGAACATTGACATCAATTGTTTCTTGTAGTGATGAAAAATTAGATCCGCAGGCTTCGTCTAGTTCAATAAATATGACTTCACCAACAGGAGGAAGTTTTGTTTTAACTGGTACAACGGCTGGTAATAATGCTTTTACAGCTTCGTGGACTCCTGCAGAGTTTGGATTTTCTTCATCAGTTACTTATTCATTGCAAGCAGTTAAGAGTACAGAAAGTTTTTCTAATTCTTCACAAGCAATTGTGTTAGGAACTTATAACTCTGATGCAGACGTAAATGAAAAAGCAGTTACACAAAGAATTTTAAATAACTTGTTGTTAAGTGCAGGAGGTTCAATAGGTACTTCAGGTAGTTTTAAATTAAGAATTATCGGGAAACCATCTACTCAACTTGCAAGTTCAACTAATGGTGTTAGTGCTGTTTCTAATGAAGTAACTATTACTGCAACTCCTTATGATACTTTTGATGAATTTCAAAAATTATATTTGCCAGGAAGTTATGGTGGAGCAAGTACTTTTGCAGATTGGTCTGGTGCAGGTAATTCAGCAACTATCTTCTCAGCTGGAAACGACGGAAAATACGAAGGTTTTGTATGGATGAATGTTTCTAATCCTGAATTCAAATTCAATTCTGACCCAACTTGGTCTGGTAATGACAAAGGAGAAAGTAGTGCAGATGGATCATTTACAGGTAATTTAGGAGGTAGCAATATTAAGCCAGCAGATGGTGCAGGTACATACTTTTTTACTGTAAACTGGCCAGCACTTACTTATACAATGGCTAAAAGACAAGTTGCAATAATTGGTCAAGCTACTCCAAACGGTTGGGGAACACCAACTTATTTAAATTTTGACACTAATCCAGCATCACCTTATTATAGAATGTATACTCTAGATTTAGCATTGACTAATGATGAGTTTTTAATTCGTTTAAAAGATGATTGGTCAGTAAAAATGGGAACATTATCAGGTAATACTGAAAATACTACTACAGGTGGTCAGTACAAAATAAAATTGAATGGAGGAAACATGAAAGTTCCTACTGCAGGTAATTATAAAGTAGTTTTGGATATCAGAAATTCTGCTAACTATAACTTGAGGTTAATGCCGCAATAATAAAATATATTTATAGCACATTCTCGTTTTATTTTAATAATACGGGAATGTGCTTTTTAATTCAAATCTACGCTATGAAAAGATTTTTACTATTATGCTTACTTTTTCCAGTTATTGTTTTTGCTCAGCAACAAACAGTAACTTATATTATTGCACCTACAGTTTTTGAAGAAAATCAATCAATTACTATTACTTTTAATGGTAGTAGTATAAATGAATCTACATGGGGCGTATCGAATAATGCGCTATATCTTTGGGCATGGAGTTTTGATATTAGTGATTCAAATATTCAAGATTGCCCAACAAATGGAACATGGACAAGCTCTAGTGAAACCAATAGACTTACCTATAATTCTGGTAATGATACTTATTCCATAACTTTTGTGCCAAATACTTTTTACAACAGAACAGGTATTGGTAAAATTGGGTTTTTAATTAAAGCAAAAGACGGAAGTGGAGATAAAAAATCTCAAGATATAACTTCAGAAGTCGGTGCTTTTCAAATGTCATTAATATCTCCTATAGAAAATAGTAATACAATTATCAATTCAGGAGCTAATGTTAGTATTGTTGCCTCAAACACTGGTGGTAATGCTACTTATTCCGTTACGGCTAATGGTGTTCCAATTTCATGTTCAACTGCACCAACATCATTTTTTACTTGTGGTGACACTAACGTGACTACAACTAAAGTATATGTTGTTTCAGCAACATTAGGAACTACAACAGTAACAAAAAAGTTCACTGTAATCGTTAACCCAGGAACAATAAGTGCTCCAATGGAATCAGGTTTAGTAGATGGTATAAACTATGATCCATCTGATGCTACAATTGCAACTTTGGTTTTAAATGCACCATTTAAAGATTTTGTGTATGTCGCTGGAAGTTTTAATAATTGGTCACCAACTTCTCCATACGCAATGAAGAAAGATCCTACTACAGGTAAATTTTGGTTAGAACTAACAGGTTTAACGCCAGGTCAAATGTACGTTTATCAATATTGGGTTTGTGATAATACAAGCAGACCTGCAAATTCGCCAGCAATTGTTAAAACTGCAGATCCATTTTCAACTTTAGTACTTTCTCCTTTCGATGATCCTCAAATTATTTCATTAGGAGTATATCCTGGTCTTCCTGTATACAACACAATAGCTCCAGGACAAGAAAGAGAAGTAACTGTTTTGCAAACCGGGCCAACGGCTTATTATAATTATAATTGGAGTGCCGCTACAACTAATTTTGTAAAACCAAAGAAAAAAGATTTAGTTATCTACGAAGCTTTAGTTAGAGATTTTGATTCAAATAGAAGCTATCAAGATCTAATAAATAAAATTGACTATTTCAAAAATTTGAAGGTTAATGCTATTCAATTAATGCCAGTGATGGAGTTTGAAGGAAATGAAAGTTGGGGTTACAACACTGTATTTCATATGGCTTTAGATAAACGATATGGTCCTCCTTCTAAATTAAAAGAATTTATAGACTTGTGTCATCAAAATGGAATTGCGGTTATTTTAGACGTTGCTTTAAATCATGTTTTTGGACGTTCTCCACTTGAAAGAATGTGGATGTTAGATACAGATAATGATGGTTGGGCTAATGGAACAGGTTACAAAACATCTGCAGAGAATCCATATATCAATCAAGACGCAATGCATTCATATAGTGTAGGTAGTGATTTAAACCATTTTAGAGAGCCAGATAATTTAACAAACGCTTATTCAGTTGCTACAATTAAACACTGGATTGAAGAATATAAAATTGATGGTTTTAGATGGGATTTAACAAAAGGATTTACACAACAATGTCCACCAAATGTTTCTGGAGGTCAAGATGCTTGTACTAATGGATATCGTTCAGATAGAGTTGCAAAACTAAAATGGTATGCTGACAAACAATGGGAAATAGATCCAAATTTTCTTGTAATATTTGAGCACCTTGGTAATGGAGGTTCATATACAGAAGAAGTAGAATGGGCAAATTATCTTCGTTCAGGTGATACTAAAGGAATAATGCAATGGAGAAAAATGACAGATCCTTATGCGGATTTATTAAAAGGTAACTTTGCTGACATTTCAGGTATTGCAGACGCTACAGACAGATTTGTTGGTTATGCAGAGAGCCATGATGAAGAAAGAGTTGCTTACAAAGCTTTAAATGAAGCAGGTCAAACACAAGGTAACCTAGCTAAAGTACATCAAAGACTTCAAGCAATGGGAGCAGTTCATTTATTGGTTCCTGGACCAAAAATGATTTGGCATTTTGGTGAGTTAGGATGGAATAGCTCTTTGTGGACTTGTAATAATGGTGTAGTTTCTTATTCAAGCCCAGATTGTAAATTAGATACTAAACCACAACCTCAATGGACAGGAAACTGGTTGACAGATACAAATAGAAGTGCTATATACAATAGTTGGGCAAAAATGATTGACATGAAAAAAACTGAAAATGTTTTTGAAAATGAAAAGACTCATGAAAATGGAACTTATGCCTGGAATATTGGAAACACAGGGCATCCTAGATTAGATGTTTGGACAAGTACCACACAAACAGCTGCATTAAGCTATGTTTTTGTTTTAACCAATTTTACTGACAATACTTACAATGTTGTTGGAGGATTTCCATTCACTGGAACTTGGGCAAATCTAATGGATAACACTACATTTAATGTGTCAAATGTTAATATGAATATCAGCATTGAGCCAGGAGGATATAGAGTTTTTGGAAACAGAGCACTCCTTAATAATGATACTTTTGATGCTTTAGATTTTGTTTCATTGTCTCCAAATCCAGCTTCAACTTATTTTACAATTAATACTTTGGTAGAGAAAGTTCAAATCTATTCTATCACAGGACAATTAGTAAAATCATTTTCAAGTGCTTCAATCAACGATAGTTTCTCAATTGAAGATTTAACGAAAGGCGTTTATATTGTTAAAATTTCAGATGCAAATAATCGTGAAAAAACATTAAGATTAATAAAAGAATAATTTTGTTGAGTTAGTTTAAAATAGAATTTTCTAAAAGGCCCTTCATAATTTTGAAGGGTCTTTTTTATACTATAACTTTGCAAAATTATATGTCAATACTTAAATGAAGAAAATAGTAGTAAAATCTTTAAAAATCTTTGGAATCACAATTGTAGTTTTATTGTTAGCAATGTTTCTATTTCCAATAATTTTTCCTGGTAAAATTGAAAAGGAAATTAAAAGTTTTGCAAATGAAAATCTAAATGGTGAACTAAATTTTAAAGAAGCTAATCTTTCATTTTTCAATCATTTTCCATCATTAACTTTATCGCTTGAAGAGTTTAGTTTAAAAGGTTCAGAACCATTTAAGAAAGATACATTAGTTTCTGCTAACGAAATTGCTTTCGGAATCAACCTCAAAGATTTAATCTTTGACGGAAAAGTCACTATTGATGAGATATATCTTTCGGATGCTTTTATGAACGTAAAAGTTAATGAAAAAGGAGAAGCAAACTACAATGTATATGTTTCTGAAAATAAAAAAGTTTCCAAAGACACAGCATCTACAGCCATTCGATTGGATAAAATTTCTATAAAAAATAGTCATCTTGTTTACGATGATAAATCAACAAAAATATTAATCGATGCTAAAGGATTTAATTATCTCGGAAAAGGTGATTTAGACAAAGCCATATTTGATTTAAAGACCGAAGCTAAAATTGATGATTTTAATTTCACCTTTGGAGATGAGCAATATTTAAAAAATAAAAAAGTCAATGCAGATTTAATTACAAAAATCAATACAAATTCGCTTTCATTTATTTTTGAAGAAAACAATTTGAAAGTAAATAAACTTCCAATTGAGTTTGTTGGAAAATTAGATTTTTTGAAAAATGGTTACGATTTAGATTTCAGAGTCGAATCACAAGATAGTAAATTGAACGATTTTTTTACAGCATTACCACCAGCTTATGTTACTTGGTTGGAAAAAACAAAAGTTAAAGGAAGTACAGATTTACTATTGACTCTAAAAGGGAAGTATATTGCTTCTACAAATGAAAAACCAGATTTAGCTTTCAATATGAAAATTAGAGAAGGTGAGATTAATCATAAAGAAACACCTCTTCCAGCGTCAAATATATTTTTAAATTTTGACACAAAACTACCTTCATTAGATACAGAAAAATTGAAAGTCAACATCGATTCTATATTTTTTAATGTTGGAAAAGATTATGTAAAAGCTATTCTGAAATCAGAAGGTTTATCACGTCCTAAAATAGATGCTAAAATAAAAACAGCAATTGATTTAGCTAATTTAGACAATGCGATTGGAATCCAAAATATGGATTTGAAAGGGCAATTAAATTTGGATATCAATTCTAAAGGTATTTATGATTCAAAAAATAAAATTGTTCCAGTAACAAAAGGAAAAGTTTTATTCAAAAATGGCTATATCAAAACTGATTATTATCCAAATCCAATAACAAGTATTAATGTCTTAGCAGATGTTTCTGATAATACTGGCTCGTTAAAAGATTTAAAAGTTGTTATAAATCCAGCGTCTTTCAATTTTGAAGGAAAACCTGTATATGTTACTGCAAATTTAGAAAACCTAGAAAATGTTAAGTATGATATAAAAGCAAAAGGAGAATTGGATTTAGCTAAAATTTATAAAGTATTTTCACAGAAAGGTCTTGACTTACAAGGTTACATAAAAGCAGATGTAGCTTTCAAAGGAACTCAAGCCGATGCAGTTGCTGGAAATTACAATAGATTGAATAATAAAGGAACATTATTGTTGAGAAACATAAAAACAAGTTCTGAATATTTACCAAAACCATTTGTCATCAAAGAAGGAGAGTTTGTTTTCAATCAAGACAAAATGAATTTTAATAACTTCTCGGCAATTTATGGTCAATCCGATTTTAAAATGGACGGATACATGCAGAATGTTATTGATTTTGTTCTTTCAGAAAAAGGTGTTTTAAAAGGGAATTTCAACATCAATGCTAATTATATTAATGTTGACGAATTCATGTCTAATTCAGCAAAAAATCAAGCTGAGAACAATTCAAAAACATCAGTAATTGGAGTTGTAATTATTCCACCAAATCTTGATTTGCAATTCAATTGTTTAGCTCAAAAAGTGGATTTTGATGAATTTAAAATGCAAAATCTTAAAGGAAATGTAACAATCAACAACGGAAAACTCCAATTAAAAAAATCAGGTTTCGATATTATTGGTTCTAATGTAACTATGGATGTCATTTACGGAAGTGAATCGCCAGAAAAAGCTTTTTTCGAGTTTGAAGTACTGGCTAAAGATTTTGATGTTAAACGTGCTTACAAAGAAGTAAAAATGTTTAGGGAAATGGCCTCAGCTGCAGAGAGTGCAGAAGGAATTGTTTCATTAGATTATAAAGTTGGAGGGAAATTGAATAATGCAATGCAACCCATTTATCCTTCTTTAAAAGGAGGTGGAACTCTTTCTGTAAAAAACGTAAAGATGAAAGGATTTAAAATGTTTGGAGCTGTAAGCAAGAAAACAGGTAAAGATGCCATAAAAAACCCTGATTTGTCCAAAGTTGATATTAAAACCACAATCAAGAATAATATTATTTCTATTGAGCGATTCAAGTTTAAAGTAGCAGGATTTCGACCAAGAATTGAAGGAACAACAAGTTTTGATGGAAAATTGAATATTAAAATGCGACTTGGATTACCACCGTTAGGAATCATCGGAATCCCATTAACCGTTACTGGTACTCAAGAAAACCCAAAAGTAAAACTCGGAAGAAAAGGAGAGGATATTGAAGAAACAGAATATGATGAGACAAATCCTGAAATAGTAAAGCCTTAAATAAAAAAAGCATCAAGTTATTATTTGATGCTTTTTTTATTCGTCAGATTTTTAAAAACAAAAAACCCGAATAGCAATATTCGGGTTTTGTGGTACCTCCAGTACCAATATTGCCCAAATTTCTAATTTTTAAAACATTTATTTTAATTACAAAAACCTCTATAAAGTCAATAAATACAATGCTTTACAAATATTTTTATTGTTGAATAGTATTGAATAAGTTTGAATATATTTTTACTTTACCGTACAACTATCGTACAAATTTTGTATATTTGAGTATAATTAAAATATACAAACGATGGCAACAATTAACTTTTTATTCCGCTCCACAAAAGAAGAAGCACCTTTGACTTTAAGATTATTATTTAGACATAATAACGCTGATTATGTTTTTGGCTCTAATACTAAATTGATAGTATCAAAAGAGTATTGGACAAAACAACACAATAATAAAAGAATCAAAGAAACCGAAACTTTAGTAACGAGAAACAAAGTAAATGATGAATTAGGAAAAATTCAAGAATTTGTTTTAAACTCTTTCAATAATACAGATGCAAATATAGTAGATAAAAAATGGTTAGAAAATCAAATTCATTTATATTACAATCCTCCAACAGCACCGGAACAACTTCCAACCGACTTAATAAACTATTTAGACAAGTATTTAGAGTTCAAAAAGAACGATATAACATATAACACCAAAAAGAAAATAAACGTCATAAAACAGCTCTTAATGCGTTATGTTGATTATTCTAAAAAACCTTTAAATCTAACCGATATTGATGGTAATTTTAAAATGAGTTTTGAAGCTTATTGTCTTGAAAATCTGTATGCACCAAATACAATTGCTACGGCTTTTAAATTCATCAAAACAATTTGCAATCACGCAAAATCTAATGGTTTAAATATAAGCTCTCAATTAGGAAATATTAAAGTTAAGCAAACTAAAGTTGATAATATTTATTTGACTTTTGAAGAATTGGACAAAATTGAAAAAACAGAAAAAGAAAAATTCACAGATAGTTTATTAAATGCTAGAGATTGGTTGATTATTAGTTGTTACACAGGGCAAAGAATTTCTGATTTTATGCGTTTTACTGACAAGCAAATTAGAATTGAAAATGGTAAAAGTTTACTAGAATTTACCCAAGTTAAAACAGGAAAAAATATGACAGTTCCATTACATCAAAAAGTTTTAGAAATTCTTAAAAAGCGTGATGGAAAATTTCCTTATGCTATTTCCGACCAAAAATATAATGCTTATATCAAAAAAGTTTGTGAAATTGCAGAAATTAATGAAGTAGTAAAAGGAAGTAAAAAATCAGAAACGGCAGAAGACAGTGGAATATATCGCAAAGAATCAAACGATTTCAAAAAATGGGAATTAGTTACTTCACATATTGGAAGACGTTCTTTTGCAACTAATTTCTATGGTAAAATTCCAACTACTTATTTAATTTATGTTACAGGGCATAGTACAGAACAAATGTTTTTAACTTACATAGGAAAAAGCAACAAGGATTTAGCAATCGAATTGACTAATTATTTTTAAACCATTCATATGAATATTAGAGATAAATATGAAGCATACGAAAAAAAGAAACGAATTTTTCTGAAAGCAGATAAAGAAACATCTAAAAGATTAAATATAAAAATTGGGGAAGAGTATTCTATTTTTCCACCACCTGAAAATCATGTCGAAGCATTTGAGAGATTGGAAAATTACGAGGGTTTAATTTCTTTGGAATATTTAATAGATACATTTAAAAATAAATTTCCAATCAATGAAAGAACGTTAAATGACAAAATAAAAACAATTGATGAATTTATTATAGAAGCTGAAAAGATTAATATTAGTGAAGCATTTACAAAGGTTGGGGCAAATCATCCTAAAGCTAACAGTTACGAATATTTGAAATTAAAGTACGATTATTATAAAAATGAAAACCTAGAATATTATGGTTATAATTATTTTTTTAGTCCTTTAACTTCATTGGTTTATGCTGAATATTTTTTATTTAAAAGTTGGTTGATTTCTGAATTATACAAATTAAATCAAGTCGATAAAGATGAATCCCTTAAAATTAAAGCCTCTTTCATTGACAAAATAAAAAAAGCAGAAGATCTAGCAAAAACGACTTTAGAAATTTCATTAAAACAAGATTTTTTTGAAATAGATAATGCTAAAATTAATGAAGAAACCCATAAAGAACTTCTTAAAATTTATTACTCAAACACAATCAACAAATATGTTAATACTCGAAATTTATACAAAGCATCCAGTGAACAATTTCATTTTTTAAATAAGGAAGCAGAAAATAAGTTAACTGACGATGATAGAGTTGATTTTATAGCGATGATTCTAACTAGTTATTTAACTGAAAGTAATGAAGTTAATAGTCAATTTGAAGAAGCTGATTTATTGGAGATTTTCAATCAATTAAAAAATATTGATGAAATTGTTTATGAAACAAAATTGTCCGAATTGAAATATAATGCAATTAAAAAGTTAATCGAAAAGTTTGAGTATGATAAAGCAAACTTAATTACTACTTATCCTTTAGTTGAGGATTCATGGGAAATTAATGAAGAACTAATTGAAAACATAAGACTTCAATATTCAACTTCAAAATTATTATTTGGTTGTGATAAAGATAACATTGAGATAGTGCCAGAAATCCAAACACATGATTATCTTCAAACTCATTTTCCTATTGATGATACAATCCTAAAATATTATTATGCACCAACAAGATTATTTATAACTGATGCTGATTTTGAGAAAATGACTAAGTCAGGTTATATGGGTAATATTGAAAGGACATTAACACCTTATCCAATAAGTATTTTTGGAGCTTTCCATTCAAGAAAAAAAATACACTCTCAATTAAAATTTGTTATTTTCAATAAAAAATATTTTATTAACAATAAAGAAATTAAATTCTTAAGTGATTTAGTTCCTTATTTCATTGATTATTCCGATGGTTTTAAAAATGGTTTTAACGATTTTGAAAAAAACTGCATTACACCATTTTTAAATGAATATTCAGATAAAAGTGATTTCACTTTTAAAATTTATGAATATGTTACAAAACACATTGCATTTCAACATAGTTGGTTGAATAATGGTGGTAGTTTTCATGTAAATCCTAGAGAAAACAATGAAAAACATATAACTGAAGCTTTTGAAGATGGCCAAAAACAAGGCTATTTCTATAAAGCTTGGAGTATCATTTTAGGTAACAATAAAGTATATTCAAATTATTTTAAAGAATATTATTCAAAAGATACTAAATTTTCAGAAACCGAAATAAAAGAAACCAAAACAATCTTAAAACAAAAACCTAGCACTAAAGTTCCAGCAAAATTTCACGCATTAGCCTATATTTTTGAATTATTAATTAATGGTGAAAAACCTCCACAAGACAGTGATGGTAATTTTAAGAAGGACGAAATTATAAAAATAGGAAAAGAAAGATGCGATGATTCAGGTCAAAATTTTTATAATTTCGTCAAAGACCATTATGCACTTGTTTCATCAAAAAACATTAAATATTCAGTCTATAAAAATAATTGGAAAGAAATTGTATTAAACATTACTAACTACAGAAACGAAATAGAAACATATATAAAAAATAACAGTCTATAAATCAGTTAGATACATATATCTCAAAATATCTAAAACTTCCTTCAAAATATAACCCGAAAAATTTGTGCTGTACAATATTAAAAAACACAGCACATGCAAAACAACGCAATTTTATTAGAAACCCTTTCAATTGAACAACTTCAACAATTGATAGGTACATCCGTAAAAAACGGAATCCAAGAACTTCAAAAAGAACTTCAAACAAAAGACAATTCAGAAGAATTGATGACAAGAGATGAAACCTGCCAATTCCTAAAGGTTGATTCTTCAACTCTATGGGCTTGGACCAATCAAGGCAAAGTAAATGCTTATGGTATTGGAGCTAGAAGATACTACAAGCGAAGTGAATTATTAGAATGTTTAACCTTATTAAAAAAGTAAGCTATGCCATTCTACGAGCCAACAGAAAAAATGTTCAAAGAAATTCAAGAGGAATTAAAAGAACTAAAAGCATTGCTGCTTAAAAAACAACTATTAAGCGAAGACGATTTATTTTGTGATAATGAAGAGTTTATTCGAATAATGAAAATTAGCAGACGAACTTCACAATTTTGGAGAGATTCAGGAATAATTAAGTTTATTCAAATAAACAACAAAATCTATTTCAAGTTAAAAGACATTCAAAAACTACTTAATGATAATTATAATCCTAAAAAGAAATGATTGAAAATAACAAACTGATGGTTAGTTTGTATCAAGATTTCAAGGTAAATTTAGGTACAATGAATATTATGGATTTATTCAAAGAAATTAAATCCGACAAATATCAAAGTGAAATAAATTCAATTAGATATGCAGTTCATTCAGGTAAAGAAAGTTTAGTCGATGAATTAAAAAGTAAACTAATTGCTTTTACTACTTCAGGTGTTTTTAATGAAAATAGAACAAAAGTAAATTTACAAACCTATTCTCAAATAATAGGGCTTGATTTTGATGATATTGATGTTTCAGAAGTGCAACAATTAAAAGCAAATATTGATAAATCTGAATACACTTTAGCGTCTTTTGTTAGTCCAAGTGGAGAAGGAGTAAAAGCGTTTGTTCAAGTCAATTCTAATGCAGAACAACATACTTCAACTTATAATCAAGTTGCAAATTATTATCAAGAAATAACAGGATATAAGTTTGATGCAAAATGTAAGGACGTTACACGTCTTTGTTATGTATCATTTGATGAAAACACTTTTATTAATGAATTTGCAACAATTTATATTCCAAAAATTGAGGAAGAAGTAAATCCAACAAAATCAGAATTAAGCACTATTAACTTTTCCGATTTTGATTCTGTTTTGGATAAGTGTTTAAAATTCACAGAACAAAAAGAACAATATTACAAAGGGAACAGAAATAATTTTATTTACCTTTTTTCTAGTAATGCCAATCGTTTTGGTATTGATAGAGAAACTACTTTAGAATATTGTTTAAGTAATTTCGATTTAGAAGAGAGAGAAATAAAGCAAACTGTTTACGGTGTATATAGATTACAATTTGCAGACTTTGCAAAGTTTGCAAAGTTTGCAGAACTGCAAAGTCCTAAAGAGTTAAATCCAAAACAGGAAGTTTTATCTGATGATGTCTTAAAAAATACTCCAATAATACCAAGATCAGTGTATGATAATTTACCGCCAATATTATTCGAATCTTGCAAAGCATTTAAAGAACCAAGAGAAAGAGATACTTTTTTAACAGGAGCATTAGCAATTTTGTCAGGTTGTTTGCCAAATGTAACAGGTCTATATCATGGTCGTATAGTTTATCCAAATTTGTTTGCTTTCATTCTAGCTCCGGCAGCATCAGGAAAAGGAGCATTGACATTTTCAAAAGCATTAGCCGATAAATATCATAAAAATATTGTTGCTAAATCTTATGATGCCAGAAAAGAATATGAAGAAAAATTAGCAGCTTATAAAATGCTAAAAGCTAAAAACAAACTAGAATCCGACCAAGAAATGCCAGCAGAACCAAAATTTAAAGTGGTGTATATTCCTGCAAACACTAGTAATGCAAAAGTAATTCAGCATTTAGAATGTAATGACGGCAATGGTATTATTTGTGAAACAGAGGCAGATACTTTAGGTTATACATTCAAGAATGAATGGGGTTCTTATTCTGATATGCTTCGTAAAGGTTTTCATCACGAAAAAGTTTCAGTGAGCCGTAAAACTAATGCTGAATTTGTAGAAGTACAAGAACCAAAACTTTCTGTTGCAATTACAGGAACACCAAACCAAATTTTTAATATCATTCCATCTGCTGAGGATGGTTTATTTAGCAGATTTATTTTCTATGTTTTTAAAACAGAATCCGTTTGGCTTGACCCATCACCAAAAGGCAATCCAGTAAACCTAACAGAGTTTTTTGATAAGCAAGGTACGATTGTTGAAAAGATGGTTGAGTTTTTTGAAAACGATAGTATGGTATTACATTTAACAGACGAACAATGGGAATCTTTTAATGATGTTTTTTCCAGCTATTTAAGTCAAATTAGTATTTTAGTAAGTGATGAGGCTCAAAGTGTCGTTAAACGTTTAGGATTGATTTTTTATAGATTTTGTATGATACTTACAGCTATTAGAAAGTTTGTAACACAAGAGCACGCAGTAGATGTTTATTGCTTGGATGAAGATTATAATTCTGCTAAACAATTAATTTCAACATACATTCAACACAGCATTATAATGTTCAATAATTTGCCAAAACAAGATGGTCCTTCAGAATTTAAAAAAGGCAGTAACAAGAAACAATTTCTTGATGCTCTTCCTTCTAAGTTTCAAAGAAAAGATGTTATTGAATTAGCTAAAAAATACGATATGCAAGAGAGAACAATGGACGTTTTTTTAAGAACATGCATTGGTAAGTATTTAGTTCAACCTAAAGCAGGTTTTTACGAAAAAATTTATTAGTTTGATTAATTATTTTATTATTACTTTTAAGGCTTAATTTAATAACAACAATGTCAGACGAACAAAAGAAACTTCTAGAATCCCAATTATGGGCAATTGCAAATATTTTAAGAGGTAAAATTTCAGCAAATCAATTCCAAGATTATATACTTGGTTTTATATTCTATAAATACCTTTCTGAAAAGTTAGAAAAAAAAGCAAATGAATTTCTAAAAACTGATGGAATATTATTTAATGAAATAGATGAAAATAGCGACAACGGTAAAGATATTTTAAGAGAATTAAAAGAAGCAACTGTTGACGCATTAGGTTATTTCTTAAAACCATCTGAACTATTCACAAATCTAGCTAAAAAGGGTAATGCAAAGGTTATCAATGAAGACGATGAAGAACAAATTCAAAGTACATTCATTTTAGAGGATTTAGCCAATGTTTTAAACTCTATCGAAAAAAGTACAATGGGTTCAGAGAGCCAAGACGACTTCGATAATCTATTCTATGATATAGATTTAAACTCAACTAAAATTGGTAGAACTACCAAAGATAGAAACGATGTTATTGTAAAAATCTTAACAGCATTAGATGAAATTGATTTCGATTTAGACAATACCGATGGCGATGTATTGGGTGATGCTTACGAGTATCTTATTGGTCAGTTCGCAGCAGGAGCAGGACAAAAAGCAGGTGAATTTTACACACCACAACAAGTATCTTCTATCTTAGCCAAAATTGTTACAACTCGCAAAAGCAAGTTAAAATCAGTATATGACCCAACGTGTGGAAGTGGTTCGCTGTTACTACGTGTAGCTAGAGAAGTAGAAGAAGTAGGTCATTTTTACGGACAAGAACAAAACCGAACTACTTACAATTTAGCTCGAATGAATATGATTTTGCACGATGTCAATTATCATAAATTCGATATTAAAAACGAAGACACTTTAGAAAAACCGCAACATTTAGATTTTAAGTTTGATGCTATTGTAGCCAATCCTCCATTTTCTGCTAAATGGTCTGCAAATCCTTTATTTTCAAATGATGATAGATTTTCACAATATGGTAGATTAGCACCAGGAACAAAGGCAGATTTTGCTTTTATTCAACATATGGTACACCAATTAGACGATAACGGAATTATGGCTTGTATTGCTCCTCACGGTATTTTATTTCGTGGTGCAGCAGAAGGGCACATTCGTAAATATTTAATTGAAGACAGAAACTACATTGATGCAATTATTGGTTTGCCTTCAAACTTATTTTATGGTACAAGTATTCCAACGTGTATTTTAGTTTTAAAGAAATGCAAAGAAACTCCAGAAAATATTTTATTCATTGATGCTAGTAACGATTTCGAAAAAGTAAAAAATCAAAATGTATTAAGAGAACAGGACATTGATAAAATTATTAAAACCTATCAAAATAGAGAAGTAATAGAAAAATATTCAAACATTGCAACGCTTGAAGAAGTAAAAGCCAACGATTATAATTTAAACATTCCTAGATATGTAAATACTTTTGAAGAAGCTATTGAAATTAATATTGATTCTATTGCAGATAAGTTACAAGCTGTAGATTATAAAATGAGAGAAGTTGATAATACCATTGCTTCGTTTTGCAGGGAGTTAAATATCAAAACACCTTTTTAATATGGAAACACTTCAACCAAAATTAAGATTTCCAGAGTTTAGGGATGCTTGGAAGATAGAGCCCATAGGGAATTATATTGAATTGTTTTCCGGTATAGCATTAAAAGGAGAAGAAATTAGTGAAGATATAAGCGGAATACCAATATTAAGAGGAATTAATATTACTGAAGGTTTTGTTAGGCATACAAAGGAAATCGATAAATATTATTTAGGTAATACTAAGAATATTGAAAAATATTTTGTCAAAGAAAATGATTTAGTACTTGGAATGGATGGTTCAAAAGTTGGTAAAAACGTTGCTTTAATTACAAAAGATGATGAAGGTGCAATTTTAATTCAAAGAGTTGCAAGAATTAGAGCAAATAGTAAATCTAATATTAGATACATTTATCAGCATATATTTTCAAAAAGATTTCACGATTATGTGGATGTAGTTAATACTAGTTCGGGTATTCCACATATAAGTTCACAACAGATAAAAGATTTTAAAATTGGATTTTCTACTATTGAAGAACAAACCAAAATAGCCAATTTCCTTTCAGTAGTAGATGAAAAACTAAACCTTTTGAAAGAAAAGAAGGCCCTTTTAGAAGACTACAAAAAAGGCATAATGCAAAAAATCTTCAACCAAGAAATAAGGTTTAAAAATGATAATGGTAAGGATTTTCAAGATTGGGGAGAGAAAACTTTGGGTGAACTATGTGAATACAAGAATGGTGGTTCATTTGAAAAGTATGTTTGCGTTGATGGTATTTACAATTTAATATCTCTTAATAGTATAGATATAAATGGTAAAATTAAAAATTCGCATAAAAAAGTTTCAATAACCGATAATTCTTTACAAAAAGGTGATTTAATTATGGTTTTAAGTGATGTTGCACACGGCAATTTTTTAGGTTTGACAGATATTGTTCCAGATGATAATTTTGTTCTTAATCAGCGAATGGGCGCTTTAAAACCAATACTAAATTTTAACAGCTTTTATTTAAAAACAATAATAAATTTTAATCAAAGTTATTTTAAATTAATGGGAAAGGGCTCATCACAACAGAATTTGTCGAAGGGAGATATTGAGTGTTTTAATGTTATATTGCCTTGTATAGCTGAACAAACCAAAATCGCTAATTTCATTTCGGCAATAGATGACAAAATAGAATTAGTATCCAATCAAATACAAGATACCCAAGAATATAAAAAAGGGTTGTTGCAACAAATGTTTGTTTAAAATATAGAAGTATGGAAAATAGAAAAATTATAGATTACATTATAATAAGTGATAGTAATAAGGATAGATTATGTACTGATGTATTAAAAAAAATAAATGAAGGATATGTTCTTGTTGGTGGGGCATCTAATGGTGGCGATTACGGTGGTTATACTCAAACAATGATTAGATACGAAGATTAAAATTACCTTATGACATCACAATCAGAATTAATACTAGAGCAAAACTTAATCAGTCAATTAGCTTCTAATGGCTATGATAAAGTAACTATTAAAGATGAATCCGATTTATTGGCTAATCTTAAAAAACAATTAGAAAAACACAACAACAAAGTTTTTTCTGATAGTGATTTCAAGCAAATTATTAATCACCTTTCAAAGTCAAATAATATCTTTGAAAAAGCTTTATTACTTCGTGATAAATTTGCCTTTAAAAACGATAATAATGAGTTAGTTTATGTTGAGTTTATCAATATGGACTTTTGGTGTCAAAACGAATACCAAGTAACTAATCAAATTACAGTTGAAGGCTCATATAAAAACAGATATGATGTAACAATTTTAATCAATGGTTTACCATTAGTTCAAATAGAATTAAAGAAAACCGGCATAGAATTAAAAGAAGCCTACAATCAAATCAACCGTTATCAAAAACATTCCTTTTCTTCAAATACAGGATTATTCAATTTCGTTCAATTATTTGTTATTAGCAATGGAGTAAATACAAAATACTTCAGCAACTTTGGAAATAAAAAACCAGACTTCAAACAAACATTCTATTGGACAGACGATAACAATAAACGTATTTCTAAATTAGAAGATTTTGCTAATACTTTTCTTGAAAAATGTCATTTGTCTAAAATGATAACCAAGTATATAGTATTACACGATACAGATAAAATGCTTATGGTTTTAAGACCTTATCAGTTCTTTGCAGTAGAGAGAATTATTGATAAAGTAAAAAATAGTAATCATAACGGTTATATATGGCATACTACGGGATCGGGTAAAACATTAACATCATTCAAAGCAAGTCAAATTCTTTCTCAATTACCAAAAGTTGATAAAGTAGTGTTTTGTGTAGATAGGCAAGATTTAGATTACCAAACAGCCAAAGAGTTCAACGCATTTAAACCTGATTGTGTTGATACTACAAATAATACAAAATCATTAGTAAATCAATTCAATGATGCAAATAATAAGCTAATTGTAACAACTATTCAAAAGTTATATAATGCCATTACAAAAGAGCATCATTTAAAAACAATGGATAATCTTAAAGATAAAAAGATTGTCTTTATTTTCGATGAATGCCATCGTTCTCAATTTGGAGATACACATAAAAAAATAACACAATATTTCAATAATTATCAAATGTTTGGTTTCACAGGAACACCAATATTTGTTGATAATGCAACTTCAATAAAAGGCATAAAACAAACTACTGCTAGTTTATTTGGAGAAAAATTACATCAATACGTTATTACAGATGCTATAAAAGACGAAAATGTATTGCGTTTTTCTGTTGAGTATGTTGGTAAATA
>Ga0209572_1000524_pt1 | contig 53455 bp, 48 predicted proteins | sample EBPBio232012_DNA_FD_185867 | JGI IMG/M metagenome (GOLD analysis project Ga0209572, IMG submission 185867) | Wastewater treatment Type I Accumulibacter community from EBPR Bioreactor in Madison, WI, USA - Reactor 1_1/23/2012_ DNA (SPAdes)... | ecosystem: Engineered > Bioreactor > EBPR >...
ATAAGCTATCTGAAATTATTTTTAGGTAGCTTATTTTTTTTGTTTAAAAAAGAGAAAGTTTTTTGTTACTTTGCAATCAATACAATTACAAAGTATTATTGTTTTCCAAATTTGATAAAATATAAAAATGAGTTTAGTAAAACTTACCATAAAAGGAATTTCGTACAGTCAAACCCAAAATGGAGCTTATGCATTGATTTTAAACGAAGTTGATGGAGAAAGAAAACTACCAATAGTTATTGGAGCTTTTGAAGCACAATCCATCGCAATAGCTTTAGAAAAGGAAATCAAACCTCCAAGACCATTAACGCACGATTTATTTAAAAGTTTTGCCGACCGATTTGATATAATTGTTAAACAAGTCATCATTCATAAACTAGTTGATGGTGTTTTCTATTCCAGTATCATTTGTGAAAGAGACAAAATTGAAGAGATTATTGATGCTAGAACTTCTGATGCTATTGCTTTAGCATTGCGTTTTTCTGCACCGATTTTTACCTATAAAAATATTCTTGACAAAGCCGGAATTTATTTGAATGCCAATCCATCAGAAACTGAAAACACAGAAGATGATGGCGCACTTTCAACTCCAGAAACTTTCGGAATTGAAAGCGATTCAAAGCCTGAAAATTCGTATGCTAAATTAAGTTTATCAGAACTTCATGAATTATTAGAAAGCGCTGTTCAAGACGAAGATTACGAAAAAGCAGCAAGAATAAGAGATGAAATTTCAAAAAGAGAGTCGTAACTCTTAAACTTTTAAACACATAAACTTTTAACCCTTTTTTCAAAGTGAAACAATACCACGATTTAGTAAAACACGTTTTAGAAAACGGAACTCAAAAAGGCGATCGCACTGGAACAGGAACCAAAAGCGTTTTTGGCTATCAAATGCGTTTTGATTTAGCTGATGGTTTTCCTATGGTTACTACTAAAAAGTTACATCTAAAATCGATAGTTTACGAATTGTTGTGGTTCTTGAAAGGCGATACCAACATAGGCTATTTAAAAGATAATGGCGTGAAAATTTGGGACGAATGGGCTGATGAAAACGGCGATTTAGGTCCGGTTTACGGTCACCAATGGCGCAATTGGAATAGCGAAGAAATAGATCAAATCACCGAATTAATTGACACTTTAAAAACCAATCCAAACAGCAGAAGAATGTTAGTTTCTGCATGGAATCCATCGGTTTTACCAGATACATCTAAATCATTTTCTGAAAATGTTGCCAATGGTAAAGCGGCTTTACCTCCATGCCATGCGTTCTTTCAGTTTTATGTTGCTGATGGAAAATTATCTTGTCAATTATATCAAAGAAGTGCCGATATTTTTCTTGGCGTTCCATTCAATATTGCTTCTTATGCATTATTCACCATGATGATAGCTCAAGTTTGTGATTTACAAGTTGGCGAATTCATTCATACATTTGGTGATGCGCACATATACAACAATCATTTTGAACAAGTAGAATTGCAATTGTCTCGTGAACCAAAACCACTTCCGAAAATGATATTAAATCCTAATGTGAAAAATATTTTCGATTTTACTTTCGAAGATTTCACTTTAGAAGGTTATGATCCGCATCCACATATTAAAGGAATTGTTGCTGTATAAATTTATATTATGAGAAAAATTATTTTCTTCTTTTTGCTTTTTTCAAAAATGGTTTTTGGACAAGAAATGTCTGCAATTAAATATCTTGATTCCTTAGGAAAACCAGCTACCAAAGAAAATTTTTTCAAATATGAAGTATTCAAAAAAGAAAATTTGGAGCAAGAGAAGTATACTTTACAAACATTTGACAAAGAAAACCATATAATTCAAAGATATTCTTACTCCGATGCCGAAGCACAAAAACTTAATGGCGAATCCATCACTTATTACAAGAACGGTAATAAGCGAAGTTTAATTACTTATGATAACGGAAAACCTGTAGGTACTTTTTTTACATGGTATGAAAATGGAAATCCAAAAGAAGAGAGTTCTTATTTTGATGTCTCTTGGGGCTCAGCAAAACATCAAAAAATGATTAATTATTGGAATGAAAAAGGCGAAAAAACAGTTAACAATGGTAATGGTTTTTTAGAATCTTATGGTGATTATTTAAATGAAAGAGGAAATTATAGAAACGGTTTTAAGGATGGAAAATGGACTGGAAATTCATTAAAAAACACATTCAGTTATGAAGAAACTTATACTGATGGCGAATTAGTTTCTGGAGTAAGCATTGAGTCTGATGGTACTAAAAATGAATATACAAGTCTTGAAGTTAAACCAGAGCCAATTAAAGGAATGGGACACTTTTACAAGTATATATCAAAAAATTTTAACGCACCCAATAGTGCTTACAAGAACAAAATACAAGGTAAAATAATTGTAGCTTTTGTTGTAGATAAAGAAGGTAAAATTACAGAACCAAAAATTGTAAAAAGCCTTGGGACAGAACTAGACAATGAAGCCATCAGAATATTAACAAGTTATGAAAACTGGAAACCAGCGCTCCAAAAAGGCAGAAAAGTAAGATGCTCATTCAATATTCCCATCCAGCTAGATTTTAGTAGATAAAAAAATCCGCTTAACTTTCGCTAAACGGATTTTTAAACAAACAAACTAAACCTATACTTCTAAAACGCTGTTTTCAGCATTTGCGAATTCATTCCAACGATAGCTATCTGCTTGTGGTTCGTTTATGTAAGAACCATCAACTATGTATCTAAATTCAAATGAATTATCTTTTGGTAAATCGAAAGCTGCTTTGAACGTTCCGTTTTTTAACTTAGATAATTCTCCTTCTGATGGATTCCAGTTATTGAAATCTCCAACTACAGCAGCAGTATTAGCTTCTTTTGCTTCAAGAGAAAAAGTAACTTTACAAACTGGTTTTGTTTTTATAAATTGTTTCTTAATTGCCATAACTATTTCATTTATAGATTAATGCAACAAAGTAAAGAAATAAAAATATAGATTTTACATCGAAATGACGAATTATTATTTTATCACAATTGCTCAAAAAAACAAGATACATTCTTAATTTTTAAGGAGTTAAATTTTGATATTAAAATAAGAAAACGTTTTCTTAATAAATTATATCCAATTACCATTTTTATAATTTCAAAAATAATTGTATCTTTAAATTCAAATTTTCGACTTATGAATACAGAACAACACGAAATGTATGAATACGCACGAAGAAGAATAAAACAGAAAAAGAACCTATATTTTCATTTTGTTTTATTTTTCATTGGAGGCATTTTTATATTTGCATTAAATAAATGGATGAATATCGGAGAACCTACCAATTGGTATATTTGGGTTATAACTGCTTGGTTTTTCGCTTTTATTTTACATTTCATTAAAGTATTTATTACAGATAGTTTTATGAACAAAAACTGGGAACGAGAGCAAATTAATCGTTTGATGACTATGCAAGAAAAAAAAATAGAACAACTTAAAAACGAAGTTGAAAATAAAAAAATTGTTTAATGATAACTCTCATAGCGGCGGCATCCGATAACAATGCACTAGGAAAAGACAATCAACTAGTTTGGCACTTACCTAATGATTTTAAGCGTTTCAAACAAATAACTTCTGGTCATTACATCATTATGGGTAGAAAAACATTTGAAAGTTTTCCTAAACCATTACCTAACAGAACTCATATCATTATTACAAGACAAAAAAACTACAAAGTTGAAGGCTGTCACGTAGTAAATTCTATTGAAAAAGCTATTGAAATTAGTCCAAAAGATGAAGATGTCTTTATAATTGGCGGTGCCGAAATCTACAAGCAATCAATTGATTTTGCTGACAAAATTGAACTTACAAGAGTTCATGCTAATTTTGATGCTGATGCTTATTTTCCGGAAATCAACCTTAATCAATGGGAATTAATTTTTGAAGAATATCACACAAAAGACGAAAAACATAATTTTGACTTTACCTTTCAAACTTTTGTAAAAAAGTAATCGCTTTATTAAGATACTTTTAGATTTTGTTTTTGATGTTTTGACCTTTATTATTTGTACTTTTGCACCCTAAAAAGCGCTGAAAATGTCAAAAAATGTTACTCCATATAAAGATTCTACTTTAGGAAAAAAAGAACAAGTTACTCAAATGTTCGATAACATTTCAGGAAATTATGATGGTTTAAACCGTGTAATTTCTTTTGGAATTGATGTAAAATGGCGTAAAAAAGTTTTAGCCCTTGTAAGTGCTAAAAATCCTGAAAATATTTTAGATATTGCTACAGGAACTGGTGATTTGGCAATATTAATGACCAAAACTAAAGCCAAAAAAATTATTGGATTGGACATTTCTGCTGGAATGCTTGAAGTAGGAAAAAAGAAAATTGCTGAAAAAAAATTAGACCATATTATTGACATGGTAATAGGTGATTCTGAAAACATGCCTTTCCCAGACAATCACTTCGATGCGATAACAGTTTCTTTTGGAATTAGAAATTTTGAAACACTTGAAAAAGGACTTTCAGAAATCTTGAGAGTATTGAAACCACAAGGGATTTTTGTTATTTTAGAAACTTCAGTTCCAGAAAAAACACCTTTCAAACAAGGATATAATTTTTATAGTAAAAATATTTTACCTATCATTGGAAAACTTTTCTCGAAAGACAATGTTGCCTACGGATATTTATCTGAATCTGCTTCTGTTTTTCCTTATGGCGAAAAGTTAAACAATATTTTGAGAAAAATTGGGTTTATAGATGTTGAAGCAATGCCACAAACATTTGGAGTTGCAACCATTTACAAAGCATCAAAAAAATAAAAATAGGTACGTTTGATTAAGTTCAAGCCAAATTAAAATGAAGAAACTACTTTATATTATACTATTATTACTTAGCATTACGACGTACTCGCAATCTAAAGGAATTTTTTCTAAAAACCCGATTTTGAATTTAGAAAATTTTGACAAACAGCGAGTTCATTGGGGTTACTTTTTAGGATTTAATATCTATGATTTTAAAATTGATTATTTAGATACGCCAGATGTTGATATTGCAGTAAAACGAAATACTGGTTTTAATGTTGGTTTAGTTGGAAACCTAAGACTTCATGAACACATTGATTTGAGATTTGAACCAGGTCTTTATTATTCGCAAAGAAATTTAACTTATTCTGGTTTTACAAAAAAACTTGATGCTGAAAGAGAAGTTAGGTCAACTTATATTGATTTTCCTCTATTAGTTAAATTTTCCTCTGTAAGAACTGGAAACATTAGACCTTATCTTGTTGGTGGAGTTTCTGCAACATTAAATCTTGCAAGTAATTCAAAATCTTTGGATGATAATTACCAACAGCGTTTTAGAGTAAAACCTTGGACACAAAACTATCAAATTGGTTTTGGAATTGATTTATATTTGGAATACTTCAAATTCTCTCCATCAATTAGAGGTGTTTTTGGCTTGAATGACGAGCTAATTCGTGATAACAACCCAAATAGCCCTTGGACAGGAAACATCAAATCAATGCAATCTCGTGGTATTTTTGTGAATTTTACTTTCCATTAAGAATTTCTTTTAAACTCACTTAAGAAAATTGCGGTTGCTGTTGCTACATTCAAACTTTCTGTTTGTTGTAAATCACCAAATCTTGGAATAGCCAATCTATCGGAAACTAATTTTTCTATTTTATCAGATATTCCGTTGGCTTCATTGCCTAAAACTAAAATTCCTTCTTGAGGTAAATTTTCTTTGTAGATATTTTTTCCATCCATAAAAGTTCCAAAAATTGGAGCACTTGCTCTTTTTAGATATTTTTCTAAATCCAGATAAGCAACAGAAACTCTCGAAATCGAACCCATTGTTGCTTGCACAACTTTTGGATTGTAAACATCAACAGTTTGCTCGCTGCATACCATTTGATCAATGCCATACCAATCACACAATCTAACAATTGTGCCTAAATTTCCAGGATCTCTAATATCATCGAGAACAACAACTAATCCTTTATCATTTCTAGTTTTTTGCTCTGGAATTTGAAATAATGCTAAGCAATTATTAGGCGTTGATAAACAAGATATTCTTTTCAAATCTTGATCCGAAATTTGTGTTTTTTTATCAGAACTTATTGTTTCAAAAATATTCTGTGTTACATACAAATGTTCTAGCACAAAATTTGATTGTAAGAGTTCTTGGATTACCTTTACACCTTCAGCAATGAACAATTGATGAATTTGTCTGAATTTTTTTTGTTGTAAACTCGTAATTAGCTTTATTTGGTTTTTACTAACCATAAAAAAATGTACTTTTGAATTAAATTTTCCAACCCATTGAAAAAACACGTTACAAAAATATCATTATTTATTTTAATCGGACTCATAATTGTCTCTTGTAATGTCACAAAAAAAGTGCCTGCCGGAAAACGACTACTTGTTAAAAACGAAATAACTGTTGATAATAAAGAAACTAAACAAGAAGATGTGTTTTATCAATTGTATCAAAAACCAAATAGTTCCATTCTGGGTTATCGATTGCGTTTGAATTTATTCAATCTTGCAAAAAAAAATGCTGATACTTCTTATGCAAAATGGTTGGCAAAAAAACCTAATCGCAGAAAAAATCTATCCAAATTGCTTTCTGAAAAACAAGTAGATCGCCTTGGAAAATCATTTCTAGTTTCTGGATTTAGTAATTTTTTGATGAAAACTGGTGAAGCTCCAGTGGTTTTTGATACAATTAGCACAAAAAAATCACTTAGAAGATTAGAATCTTTCTATTACAACAAAGGTTATTTTGATGTCAAAGCAAATTACACAAGAGATACAAGTGTTTCCAAAAAAATTGGAATTAAATATAATGTTGATTTAAAAAAACCTTATATAATTGATTCTCTAAAAACCGTAATTGAAACTCCGGCTTTAGATTCTTTGTATCAAACAAGAAAAAGCAATTCGATTATTAAATCAAATGTACAATACAATACAGAAGATTTTAATAATGAAAGAAATAGAATTACAACCCATTTTAGAAATAACGGTGCGTTCCTTTTTCAACAAAATTACATTACTTACAAGTTAGACACTATTGATACTAACAAAAAAGTAAATGTAAAATTACTCATAAAAGATTATTCTTATAGAGAAGATGATTCTTCTAAAACCGCTCCTTTTAAATTATATAAAATAAGTAAAGTTGCCATTTTTACCGACCATACCACAAGTAAAAGTGATATTAAAATAAAAGATAGTATTGAGTATAAAGATTTTGTACTTTACAGTGAAAATAAATTAAAATACAGACCAAAAGCAATTACAGATGCCGTTTTTATATCAAAAGGGAATTTATATTCTGACATTTCTAATGAACTAACAACGCGTTATTTAAGTAACCTAAAAGTATTCAACTACCCCACCATTCAGTATAAAGTTGACCCAAAAGATGAAAATGCTTTGATTGCAAATATTTTCTTAACTCCAAGAAAGAAATATACTTTCGGTGCCTCTGTAGATTTTACTCATTCTAATATTCAAGATTTTGGTATTTCTGGAAACACTTCTATGGGAATTAGAAACGTATTTAATGGAGCCGAAACTTTTGAAATTGGTTTTAGAGGAAACGTTGGTGCATCAAGAGATAATGCCAACCCAAATAATACATTTTTCAATATATCAGAAATTGGTATTGATGCAAAATTAAACTTTCCTAGAATTTTCTTTCCATTTAACACAGAGAAAATTATTGCAAAAAGCATGATTCCATCTACATCAATAAGTGTTGGTTTTGCAAAACAAAGAAATATTGGATTAGACAAACAAAACTTCACTAGTACTTTTTCTTACAATTGGACACCAACAAGAAGTTCTTCCTTCAGATTTGATATTCTAAATATTCAATTTGTTAAAAATGTAAATATTGGAAATTATTTTAATATTTATCAATCTTCATATAATGTTTTGAATGCTTTAGCTAATAATTATTCGAATAATCCAGAATATTTCGAAAATAATGATTTAATTATTGGAATAGGAACAGATGGTTTTGTAAATGACGCTTTGAATAGTTCTTTATCAAATTCTATAAACGCTGCCGATTTAAAAACTATACGAAGTATTGAAGAGAGAAGAAAAAGACTTACAGAAAACAACTTAATTTTCGCAACTAGTTTAAGTTATTCAAAATCGACAAGTAAAGGATTAAATGATAATAATTTTTATTCCTATAAAACTAAAATTGAATCAGCAGGAAACCTATTATCAATTCTAGCAAGAGCTTCTAAACAACTTGAAAATCAATCTGGCGCCAACACTTTCTTTGAAGTAGAATATTCTCAATACATAAAAGGTGAATTTGAATTCATTAAACATTGGAATTTTGGAACAAAAAAAGTTGTTGCTATGAGAAGTTTTGCAGGAATAGCTGTTCCATACGGAAATTCGAATAGTATTCCTTTTTCTCGAAGTTATTTTTCTGGAGGTTCAAATGATAACCGTTCTTGGCAACCTTATAGTTTAGGTCCAGGAAGTAGTGGCGCTATTAACGACTTTAATGAAGCTAACATGAAGCTGGCTTTTAGTGCTGAACTACGATATAACCTTTTTGGAAAATTCAATAGTGCTGTTTTTACAGATATCGGTAATATTTGGAATATTTTTGACAATGTAACTGATGAACCAAACAAATTCAAAGGATTACAATCAATGAAAGAGCTTGCTGTAGGTACTGGAGTAGGTTTACGATATGACCAAGGTCTTTTTGTAGTGAGATTTGACCTCGGATTTAAAACCTATAATCCTTCAAAAATTGAAAATGAAAGATGGTTTAGAGAATTGAATTTTTCAAAATCAGTATTAAATATTGGAATAAATTATCCTTTCTAATTTTAGAAATTATTACTTTTGTAAACTTAACTAAAAAACATAACTACAAGATGTCACACAATATCAAACCTGGAGTTGCCACTGGAGATGAAGTTCAAGCAATTTTTGCTTATGCAAAAGAAAAAGGATTCGCGCTTCCTGCGGTTAACGTAACTGGTTCAAGTACCATCAATGGTGTTTTAGAAACAGCAGCCAAATTAAATGCACCTGTTATCATTCAGTTTTCTAATGGTGGAGCACAATTTAATGCTGGAAAAGGACTTTCAAATGCTGGCGAAAAATCGGCTATAGCTGGTGGAATTGCTGGTGCAAAACACATTCATACTTTAGCAGAAGCTTATGGAGCAACTGTTATTCTTCATACCGATCACTGTGCAAAAAAACTATTACCTTGGATTGATGGTTTATTAGATGCTTCTGAAAAACATTTTGCAGAAACAGGAAAACCTTTGTATTCATCACACATGATTGACTTGTCTGAAGAACCAATTGAAGAAAACATCGAAATCTGTAAAACTTATTTAGCCCGTATGAGTAAAATGGGAATGACTTTAGAAATCGAATTAGGAATCACTGGTGGTGAAGAAGACGGAGTTGATAATTCTGATGTTGATAGTTCTAAATTATACACACAACCTTCAGAAGTTGCCTATGCTTATGAAGAACTTTTAAAAGTTAGCCCAAGATTTACAATCGCAGCTTCTTTCGGAAATGTACACGGTGTTTACAAACCAGGAAATGTAAAATTAACGCCAAAAATCTTGAAAAACTCACAAGAGTATGTTCAAAACAAATTCAATACTGGTGCAAATCCAGTTGATTTTGTGTTCCATGGAGGTTCTGGTTCTACATTAGAAGAAATTAGAGAAGCTATTTCTTATGGTGTAATCAAAATGAATATTGATACCGACTTACAATTTGCTTTCACAGAAGGAATTCGTGATTATATGGTAAACAATATTGAGTATTTAAAAACTCAAATCGGTAATCCAGAAGGTGCTGATTCACCAAATAAAAAACATTATGACCCAAGAAAATGGGTTCGTGAAGGAGAAGTTACTTTCAACAAAAGATTAGAGCAAGCATTTGCTGATTTAAACAACGTGAACACACTTTAGTAATTTTAGAATTAACTGATTACTGAACACTGATAACTGAATACTGAAATTATGGCTTGGTTTAAAAGAAAAGAAAAAGGGATTACTACGGCAACCGAGGACAAAAAAGATGTTCCTAAAGGATTGTGGTACAAATCGCCAACAGGAAAAATTATTGATACTGACGAATTAGCAAGAAATCTTTGGGTAAGTCCAGAAGACGATTTTCATGTTAGAATTGGTAGTAAAGAATATTTCGAAATTTTATTCGATAACAATGAGTTTACAGAATTAGATGCCAAAATGACTTCTAAAGATCCGTTAAACTTTGTGGATACAAAAAAATATTCTGACCGATTAAAAGACGTAATGGACAAAACCAAATTGAAAGATGCGGTTAGAACAGGCGTTGGAAAATCTAAAGGCAAAGATTTGGTAGTTTGTTGTATGGATTTTGCCTTTATTGGTGGATCAATGGGAGCTGTTGTTGGAGAGAAAATTGCTCGTGGAATTGATTATTCTATCAAACATAACGTGCCTTTTTTAATGATTTCTAAATCGGGTGGTGCTCGTATGATGGAAGCGGCTTTTTCATTGATGCAATTAGCTAAAACCTCAGCAAAATTAGCGCAATTAGCCGAAGCAAAAATTCCTTACATTTCATTATGTACAGACCCAACAACTGGAGGAACTACAGCATCTTACGCTATGTTAGGTGATATTAATATTGCTGAACCAGGAGCATTAATTGGATTTGCAGGACCAAGAGTAGTTCGTGATACTACAGGTAAAGATTTACCAGAAGGTTTTCAAACATCAGAATTTTTGTTAGAACATGGTTTCTTAGATTTTATCACACCAAGAAAAGAACTAAAAGACAAAATCAATTTATACATCGATTTAATTTTAAATCAAGAAATTAGATAGATTTTAAAATATACTTAAAACTAAAAAACACAAAGTGATTGCTTTGTGTTTTTTTATATCTTTATTTTAAACTTCGTACTACTTCCAAATTACATTCCACTACGAATAGCTTCTACAGGATCAAGTTTTGAAGCTGAGATAGCTGGTAAAATTCCTGCAATTAATCCTATTATAATGGCTAATCCTGAGCCTAGCATAATGTTGCTTAAACTCAATACAAACTCAAAGTCAAGCAGTTTTGTTAATCCGATAGTGATAATCCAGACTAGAAAAATTCCTATCAATCCACCAATTAAACACAAGATTACGGCTTCAAATAAAAACTGAAATAAGATAAACCTATTTTTAGCACCAAGAGATTTCTGAATTCCGATTAAGTTGGTTCGTTCTTTTACAGAAACAAACATAATGTTGGCTACACCAAAACCTCCTACTAAAAGTGAAAATCCTGCTATTACCCATCCACCGAGATTCATAAAACCAATTACTCCATCAATCATATCCGTAAACCCTGAAAAAACATTGACAAAAAAGTTGTCAATTTCACCAGTTTTTACACCACGAAACGTACGTAATTTTTGCTTTAAATCGGCTTTAAATGCCTCCATATCAATGCCTTTTTTGGGTTTGATAACTATTACTGGAGTCATCGAATCGTTGTTATCGCCATACATTCTTCTAATGAAATTCACAGGAATAAATGCCGAAGTATCATCGTCACCAAACATTCCGGCGCCTTGTTTTTTCAATACGCCAATCACAGTAAAACGCTGTCCGTAAAGTCTGATTTCCTTTCCGATGGGATCTATATTTTCAAAAAGACTGTTGGCCAACTCGTGTCCAATTACCGTTACAGCAGCACCAGAATTCGATTCCGATTCGTTGTAAAAACGTCCATCGGTAAATTCTAAACCTTGAATATCAATAAACTCATAAGAAACCGGAACCACATTTACATTACTAACCGATTTCTCTTCATACTTTACAGTTTCCCAACTCAAGAAAATCTGAAAAGCTAATTCTTGCGCGTCTGGAAGTGACGTTTTAAGATATTCATATTCGGTGTAAGTCACATCTGGAAATTGTTCTCGCTTCCATCTTGGCACTTCTGAAGGACCAAAACTACCTTTGAATAAATAAATAGTATTTTTATCTAAACTGCTTAACTCCTTTTTTATTTTTTGATCTAAAGAATCGACTGCTGCTAAAACAGCAATGATAGAAAATATTCCAATCGTTACTCCAAGCAGCGAAAGAAGTGTACGCAACTTATTGTTTCGCAACGCATTCATTGCAAAACTGAAACTTTCACTCAATAATCGAAGGTAAACAAGCATATCGGTTTTATTTTCTAGGTCAAATTTAAGATATTAGTAAATAGAATGATGTAATTGTTACAGAAAATAAAGTGAAATTATAAGTTGTCCTAATATTTTTGAAAAATCAACTAATAACTATCATTTTATAAACCTAAAAAACATCCAATTTTGTTAAAATATTCTACAAAAAACTAAAATAAAATCCGATAAAAAAAACTACTTTTGCGTGCTTAACAACACAACACAATGAGCACTACAAAAACAATTCAATCTGCTCTTATTTCGGTATTTGATAAAACGGGATTAGAGCCTATTGTGAAACAACTTCACAAACAAAACGCAACCATTTATTCTACTGGAGGAACCGAAGAATTTATTAAAAATCTTGGTATTCCTGTAGTTCCTGTAGAAGATATTACTGCTTTTCCAGAGATTCTTGGTGGAAGAGTAAAAACATTACATCCTAAAATTTTTGGTGGTATTTTAAACCGTCAAGACAATCCAACCGACGTGGAACAAATGAAACAGTTTGAGATTCCGCAAATCGACTTGGTTATTGTTGATTTATATCCGTTTGAAAAAACAGTTGCTTCTGGTGCAAATGAAACCGATGTTATCGAAAAAATTGACATTGGAGGAATTTCATTAATTCGTGCTGCTGCAAAAAACTTTAAAGACACCGTAATTGTTCCCTCAGTTGCAGAATATGAATTGTTCCTAGGAATGATTACTGAAGGAAACGGAGCAACTACATTAGAACAAAGAAAATACTTGGCTACAAGAGCATTTCACGTTTCATCAAATTACGATACCGCGATTTTCAATTATTTTAATACAGAAGATACTTATTACAAAGAAAGTATTGCTAATGGTCAAGTGTTGCGTTATGGAGAAAATCCTCATCAAAAAGGATTCTTCTTTGGCGATTTTGATGCTATGTTCACCAAATTGCACGGAAAAGAATTATCTTACAACAACCTACTAGATGTTGACGCTGCTGTAAATTTGATTGAAGAATTTAAAAACAACGAACCAACTTTTGCCATTCTAAAACACAATAACGCTTGCGGATTGGCAACAAGACCAACAATGAAAGAGGCTTATCTTGCTGCTTTAGCTTGTGATCCAACCTCTGCTTTTGGCGGAGTTTTAATGGCAAACGGTCACATTGATTTAGCTACGGCTACAGAAATCAATTCTTTATTTTGTGAAGTAGTAATTGCACCAAGTTATGATGACGAAGCGTTAAATATTCTACAAGAAAAAAAGAACCGAATTGTATTGACAATAAATGATGTACCTTTACCTCAACGCCAAGTAAGAACTTGTTTAAACGGATTGTTGGTACAAGATAAAAACAACATCACAGATACTAAACAAGACTTAAAAAACGTTACTATAACAATACCTACAGAGCAAGAAGTAGAAGATTTATTATTTGCTTCTAAAATCTGTAAAAACACAAAATCAAACACTATAGTTTTTGCCAAAAACAATACTTTAATTGCTTCTGGAACGGGACAAACCTCTCGTGTAGATGCTTTAAAACAAGCAATTGAAAAAGCAAACACTTTCGGATTTGATTTACATGGAGCTGTGATGGCAAGCGATGCTTTCTTCCCTTTTCCTGATTGTGTAGAGATTGCAAATCATGCTGGAATTACGGCTGTTATTCAACCTGGTGGTTCTATAAAAGACGAATTGAGCATCAATTATTGTAACGAAAATAAAGTTGCAATGGTATTTACAGGAACACGTCATTTTAAACATTAATTTTATTATTTTTGTAGGCTGATAAAAATTTAACAAACTAAACACCCTTTTTTGAATATGGGATTTTTTGATTTCATGACCGAGGATATAGCAATTGACCTTGGTACCGCTAATACACTAATCATTCACAACGACAAAGTTGTTATTGATAGTCCTTCTATTGTTGCAAGAGATAGAATCACTGGAAAAATCATCGCAGTTGGTAAAGAAGCCAACATGATGCAAGGTAAAACCCATGAAAACATCAAAACCATTCGACCATTAAAAGACGGAGTTATTGCCGATTTTGATGCATCAGAAAAGATGATTAGCATGTTTATCAAAAGTATTCCTGCTTTAAAGAAAAAAATGTTTACTCCTGCTTTACGTATGGTGGTTTGTATTCCATCAGGAATTACTGAAGTAGAAATGCGTGCGGTAAAAGAATCGTGTGAGCGTGTAAACGGAAAAGAAGTTTACTTAATTCATGAACCAATGGCTGCAGCAATTGGTATCGGTATCGATATCATGCAACCAAAAGGAAACATGATTGTTGATATTGGTGGTGGAACAACAGAAATTGCAGTAATTGCTCTTGGTGGAATTGTTTGTGACAAATCGGTAAAAATTGCCGGTGACGTTTTTACAAACGATATTATCTACTACATGAGAACGCAGCATAATTTATTTGTTGGAGAAACTACTGCAGAAAAAATCAAAATCCAAATCGGTGCCGCTACAGATACTTTAGATTCTCCACCAGATGACATGTCAGTTCAAGGTAGAGATTTACTTACAGGTAAACCAAAACAAGTAGAAGTTTCTTTTAGAGAAATTGCTAAAGCTTTGGATAAATCAATTCAACGTATTGAAGATGCTGTGATGGAGACTTTATCTCAAACTCCGCCAGAATTAGCTGCCGATATTTATAATACTGGTATTTATTTAGCTGGTGGTGGTTCGATGTTGAGAGGATTAGATAAACGTATTTCTCTTAAAACAGATTTACCAGTTTACATCGCTGAAGATCCTTTGAAAGCAGTTGTTAGAGGAACTGGAATGGCGTTGAAAAACATCCCAAAATTTAGAAGCATATTAATTAAATAAAATTCCAATTTTTTTAAATCCCAAATTCCAAATAGCGTTTTAAAATCTATATTGGAATTTGGAATTTGAAGTTTTATAACTTTTAAAAGATGCAGCAAATATTTAATTTCATATTTAAAAACAGCTATCGTATGCTGTTTTTGCTGCTTATGATAATAGCTGTTTCTTTAACCATTCAATCACATTCCTATCACAAAAGTAAAGTTATTAGTTCTGCTAATTTCTTTACTGGTGGTGTTTATGAAATGACTAGCAATGTAGAAGGTTATTTCAATTTAAAAGTACAAAACGAAGAACTTGCCAAAGAAAATGCTCGTTTGAAAGGATTGCTTTTTAATATTAAAGACTCTACAAAAGTTCCGAATTTAGATTCTATCAAAGGTGTTAAGAAAACCGACATCATTATTTCGAAAGTTATCAAAAACTCTTATAGCAATCAGGTTAACTTCTTGACGCTGAACTCTGGTTCTAATCAAGGTGTTAAACCAGAAATGGGTGTAATCAATAGTTTAGGAATTGTAGGAGTTGTAGAAAATACCTCAGCAAATTATAGTACTGTATTGAGTATTTTAAATACTGAATCTCCTTTAAATGCTAAAGTTAAAAAATCTAATCATATTGGTTCATTAACTTGGAATGGTAAAAATACTGGTTTCGTTCAGCTAACAGATGTACCAAGATTAGCTACTGTTAGAAAAGGTGACACTATTGTTACCGGAGCGCAATCTACCATCTTTCCAGAAAACATCGGAATTGGAACAATTGAAAAAATTTACATCGACAATGAAACTAATTTGTACATGATAGATGTAAGACTTTTCAATGATATGACAAGTTTAGGTCACGTATACATCATCAGAAATAAAGATAGAGAAGAAATCATTAACTTAGAAAAGAAGACTCAAAAAAATGAATAGTGCTATGTTGTTCAATATGGCCCGTTTTATTTTACTGCTTGCGGTACAAGTTGTTATTTTTAATAATTTCAATTTCTTAGGTTATATCAATCCGTTTCCTTACATCCTTTTTATTATTCTTTATCCAGTTAATGGAAATAAATATGCTTTACTAATGTCAAGTTTTTTTCTAGGTATTACAATGGATTTATTTTGTAATTCTGGAGGAGTCCATGCTGCAGCTTGTCTACTATTAGCATTTGTAAGGCCATCTATTTTTAAATTTTCTTTCGGATTAAGTTATGAATATCAAACTGTTAGACTAAATGACACATTAACACCAGAGCGTTTTTCATTTATCCTATTAGCAGTAATAATACATCATTTAACACTTTTTGTTCTTGAAGTTTTCACTTTTGAATACCTTTGGGATATTGTTCTTAGAACTATTATTAGCACCATTTTTACTATTATAATTTGTATCTTAATTATTTACTTAATCAAGCCAAGTAAACGATGAGAAAAGCATTATTACCTTCTGTAGTAATTATCGCAGCATCTTTGTTGTTGCTCCGAATTTTTTATTTGCAAGTTATAGACGACTCTTTCAAACTAAAGTCGCAGAATAACGCCATTAAAATCAAATACGATTATCCCGAAAGAGGTTATGTATATGATAGAAATGGAAAATTATTAATTGCCAATCAACCATCCTATGATATTATGGTTGTGCCAAAAGATGTAAAAAACATAGATACTTTAGAGTTTTGTTCACTACTTGATATTAGCAAAGAATTTTTTATCAAAAAAATTAATAAAGCTAAAGTCTATAGCCCAATGCTTCCTTCTGTTTTTTTACCTCAATTAAACAAATTGGAATATGCTGCTTTTCAAGAAAAAATTAGAAAATTTGGTGGTTTTTATATTCAAAAACGTTCATTAAGAGATTATCAAGTTGATTATGGTGCTAATGTTTTTGGTTTTATCACACAAGTAAATGAGAATATTGTAAAGAAGAATCCTTATTATATAGGTGGTGATTTAATTGGAAAACAAGGTATCGAACAAAGTTATGAAGAATTCTTAAGAGGTCAAAAAGGTGTAAAATACATTTTAAGAGATAAATTCAATAGAGAAATTGGTTCTTATAAAGAAGGAAAATACGATACGATTTCCAAACAAGGAAGTGATTTAACTTTAACTATTGATGGAGAACTTCAAAAATATGGTGAAGAATTAATGATTAATAAATGGGGTGGAATTGTGGCAATCGAACCAAAAACCGGTGAGATTTTAGCATTAGTAAGTGCTCCAAGTTTTAATCCAGCTTTGTTAGTAGGTAGACAACGTTCAAAAAATTATACTTTGCTTCATAATGACTCTATAGCAAAACCATTATACGATAGAGGTCTTTTGGCAGAATATACACCAGGTTCTCCTTTCAAAATTCTAACTGGATTAATTGCCTTACAAGAAGGTGTTGTCACTGATAGTACACGATTTTCATGTCATCGAGGTTTTAGTTATGCTCGTGGACGTTTTATGAAATGTCACTGTTCTGGTGGAGCAGTTCAATTACACAGAGGAATTTATCAATCTTGTAATACCTATTTTTCTAATTGTTATATCAAATTGATTAACAAATACAAAGACCATAGTTATGCAGTTGACAGATGGGCAGACCATTTAAAAAGTTTTGGTTTAGGCGCTTTTATGGGTTATGATTTACCAATTGGTAAAAAAGGAAACATACCAACTTCTAAAACCTATAATAGGGTTTATAATGGATGGAATTGGGATGGAAAAACTATTGTGTCTAATGCAATTGGACAAGGAGAAGTGTTGATGACCCCTATTCAACTTGCGAATTTTATGGCAACAATTGCCAATAGAGGCTATTTTTACACACCACATATTGTAAAGAGAATAAAAGGAAACATTATTGACAAAAAATTCAGAACCAAACATACTACAACTATTGATCGAAAATATTTTGACCCAATAATTACTGGTATGAATGCAGTTTATGGGCCAGGTGGAACAGCCTCAGGGCTTGGAGTAACTGGTATTGAAATTTGTGGAAAAACAGGAACAGCAGAAAATTATTTGAAAGTAAATGGTAAACGCGTAAAGCTTCAAGATCACTCTATTTTTGTTGCTTTTGCTCCAAGAGATAATCCCAAAATTGCTATAGCTGTATTTGTTGAAAATGGATATTGGGGTAAACGTTGGGCTGGACCAATTACAACTTTGATGATTGAAAAATATTTGAACAAAAAAATAACTAAAGTTGATTTCGAAAAAAGAATGTTAACTGGAAGTTTGAAAGCACAATACGACAAGTTATATCCAAGAAAACATCAAGATAGTATTTCATTAATTAACAATAGAATTAAAGATAGTTTGTATAAAATAAAAAGAGCAAAAGATTCCATAAATGGCGTTTTGAAAAAGGAAATTAAAATTGATACTTTACAAAACCCTTAGTTTTAATTTGAAATGAGAAATCAAAGTGTAACCAATAATATTGACTGGATTAGCATCGTCATCTACATTGCATTAGTTGTAATGGGATGGCTCAATATCTATTCGTCTTCATTGTCTACCATTTCAGAAGATGCCTCAATATTTGATTTTACTCAAATTTATGGAAAACAATTTCTTTTTATTGCGTTCTCTATTCCTATTATTTTTGTTGTCTTATCCGTGGAAGCTAAGTTTTATGAAAAGTATTCCATAATAATCTTTGCTGTAGCACTTTTATCATTAATTGGATTATTCCTTTTCGGAAAAACAATTGCTGGTCAACGATGTTGGTATGCAATAGGTAGTTTTACATTACAACCTTCGGAGTTTGCAAAAGCAGCAACATCATTAGCTTTAGCTAAATATTTAAGTGATGTTCAAGTTAACTTAAAAGATGTCAATAGGCAAATTCAAGTTTTAATTATCATTTTTCTTCCTGTGATGTTGATTTTACCACAACCTGACCCTGGAAGTGCCTTAATTTATAGTGTTTTCTTTATTGTCCTTTATAGAGAAGGTTTACCTGGTTGGTATTTACTTACTGGTTTTATAGCCATTATTTTATTCGTATTAACCTTAGCAACCAATAATCCTTACATTGTAATAGGAATTACAGCTTTAGTATTAATTATAAACTATTTTAGAAGCAGATTAGTTGATAGAAATATAATTGCTAGTGCCATTCTATTAATCATTATAACGGCTTTTTCTTTTTCTGTAAATTTTGTTTTTAACAATGTGTTCAAACAACACCATAGAGATCGTTTTAATATTTTACTTGGTAAAGAAGTAGATATGAAAGGTGTTGGATACAATACGAATCAATCTGAAATTGCTATTGGTTCTGGAGGATTTTTTGGAAAAGGTTACCTAGAAGGAACACAAACAAAAGGAGGTTTTGTACCAGAACAACATACCGATTATATTTTTACAACTGTTGGTGAAGAATGGGGTTTCTTGGGCTCTATCTTCGTTATAGGGTTGTTTGTTGGATTGATTTTAAGAATAATATATTTGGCAGAACGACAAAAGACTAAGTTTAGTCGAGTCTATGGCTATTGCGTCGCCGGAATTCTCTTTATTCACTTTTTTGTAAATATAGCAATGGTTGTTGGTGTTTTTCCAACAATTGGGGTTCCGTTACCTTTCTTTTCTTATGGAGGTTCCGGACTTTGGGGTTTTACCATTTTATTATTTATTTTCTTGAAAATGGATGCTAACAAAGTAAATGAATGGTAGTTTAATTAAAACTCCACGATTTATAATCGCTACTTTTTTCTAAACTATTCTCAATTTTATCATTCAAACTCGGATAGAAATCAATTCCGGTCATTTTTTCTATTTCATCAACCGGAACAACAAATTCGTAAAGAGGTTTTTTACTATCAACTGCTGGAACCAAGAAACCAATCATTTTATACTCATCTCTTGAAGTGTCTAATAAAACTTTATAAAAATATTCAGGAACAGCAACATCTTCTTCTCCAATAGTTTTTAAATTACCATTCAAAACACCTCCTGTTACAACATAAATCCCATCGTATTTTACTGCCCAATAACGAACTTTTTGCTCCAAAGTATTCCAAATTCCATCATTGAAATTATGCTTTTGAGGCGAAATATTTGATGTTAAAAAAGTTTCATCATAAGCTTCTTTAGAAAATTTCATATCACCTGCTGGACATAAATGACCTTTATCATAACCTGAACGTTTGTAATTTCTCCAATCTGCAGAACCAGTTTTTACCTTTTCATCTTCAATAAAAAAAGGTCTATCATAATCGTGGTATGCTTTTACTCCTTTAAGCTCATACGCAACCCATTCAGCTTGCTCAAATTCTTCATTATAGGATAATGAATAATATTTATGCTTTACAACTTGATTGGTTGTTGAAGAAGGCAGAAAATCAAACTCCGTATTGTCAGTTTGAATTGAAGTTTCATTTTTTTTTATTGAACCAGTTGAAACTTTAGGTTCCAAACTAGAATCTAACTCTTTTCTACAAGAAATAGTCATTGTAGAAAATATTAGACATAAAATGATTTTAAATGCTAAAGAATTTTTCATAATTTTATAAATTGATTTAACTACCCTATTTCAATATATAGGTAATTGAAACTAATAATTTAAAACTTAACAAATATGAAAATTAAATTTTTACTTACAGCCATTCTTCTTGTAAGTTTTCAAAACTTTTTTGCACAAGAGACTCCGGTAAAACAAGCTGTTGATTCTGTTAAACAAAATGTAATAGATGTAGAAAAACAAAGAGCTCTTGAAAAAGAACGTTTAGAAGAACAACTCAAAGAAGAAAAGAAAGCTTTAAAAGAAAAAGAAAAAGCTGAAGAGAAAGTTGAAAAAGCCGAAAAAGAAGCTAAGGATGCTGAAAAAAAAGCCGAAAAACAACAAGACAAATTAGAAAAAGAACAAAAGAAGTTTGAAAAAGAGCAAAAGAAATTAGCTAACGCTGAAAAAGATGTTGAAAAAGCTCAAAGTAAAATTGAAAAAGAACGAAATAATTTGGAAAAAATGCAAGCTAAACACGCTAAAGCACAAGCCAAAGGAAAACTTTCTCCAGTTGAAATTGAAAAAGGAAATGTTGCTATAACAAAACAACAACTTAAAATAAAAGAAGCTGAAGAAGATTTAGAAAAAGCACAAAAGAAACTGAAAAAACTTAGATAATAAAAAAAACGCTCCTATATCTAGGAGCGTTTTTTTTATTACTTAAATTCTTATGACTTAAGAATTTTATCTTTTTTTAACTTAGATGTAACTGCTTTTTTAGTGTTTCCTGACTGTAAATCATCAAGAACATGAATTGCCTCTTCAATATAAATATCTTTAGAAAGACTTTCATGCCATCTTTCGCGTTTTTCTTTTAGTGTTACATCGGTTTTCATTTGCTCTTCTTCATAAGGCAATGATTTGAACTTAAATGCATTTGTATAATCAGCAATTGATTTATACTTTTTATTAGTTTCCTCTAATTGCTTTTGCTCTTGCTTGAATTTGTCAATTTGCAAACTATATACATTTTCTTCATTACGCTCTTGACGCCATTTAGCATTATCATCAATCAAATTCATTTGCGGATTACTTGCAATACGTTTCTTGCTATTTTGAATAGCCAAATCATAATTAGTAGCTTTATTCCAAAGTTTGTAATCAGCAGCTTCAATTTTATCCCAAGGCATTGCATTGTCTACGTCACGTTCTCCCATTTTTAAATAAGCATAACTGTCAGGCATCACTATATCACTGCTTACACCTTCAAGTTGTGTAGAACCACCATTGATTCTGTAAAACTTTTGAGTAGTTGTTTTCAACGCACCTAAATCACCTAAAGTATTTCCTCTTACAAACTGATTCAAATCAATAACATTTTGAACGGTTCCTTTACCATAAGTTTGCTTACTTCCTAAAATCACAGCACGTTTATAATCTTGCATTGCTGCAGCCAAAATCTCTGAAGCAGAAGCAGAAAATTCATTGGTCATAATAACTAATGGTCCATCCCACTCCACTTTAGCATCTTTATCATAAAGCACTTCTCTTTTTCCTGCAGCTGATTTAATTTGTACAATTGGTCCTTGCTCAATAAACAATCCGCCAATATCAACTACAGTTTTTAAAGAACCTCCTCCATTATCTCTAACGTCAACAATAATTCCTTGTACACCTTCGCTTTTCAATCTAGCTACTTCTTGAGCAACATCTTTTCCGGCATCTCTACTGTCTTTATTTTCAAAATCGATGTAGAATTTTGGCAAATAAATAATACCATACTTCACTCCGTTTTTCTCAACAACACTAGATTTTGCATAAGTTTCTTCAATTTCAACTTCATCTCTTATAATCGAAATTACTTTAAGTGAACCATCTGTTTTCTTAACAGTAAGACGAACTTCTGTTCCTTTTGGACCTTTTATTTTTTTAACCACATCATCCAAACGCATTCCTACTACATCTACAGGATCGCTATCGCCTTGAGCAACTTTAAGAACTACATCGCCTGCTTCTAATTCTTTTCCTCTCCAAGCTGGTCCTCCAGAAATTAATTCTGTGATTTCAGTGAAGTCATTTTTCTTTTGTAAACGTGCTCCAATTCCTTCCAATTTTCCACTCATACTAACATCAAAACGTTCTTTTTCGTCTGGTGCAAAATAAGAAGTATGTGGGTCAAATCTAGATGCAATAGCATTCACATAAACCGAAAACCAATCAGAACGATCTAATTCTTTACTTATAAAAGTGAAATTCTCATTCAATGATTTTAAAGTACTTTCTCTTGTTTCTTTTTCTAATTGCTCAAATGTTTTTGGAGCATCATTCTCAGTTTTAGCAATACTTTCTTGAAACTTTTTCTCCAATTCAGGAGTCAGCTTATCACCCATTTTTAAACGATATTCTTTCAAACGCTCTTCTGGAGATTTATTTTTATTCTTTTGAATGTCTTCTTGAATTTTTTGTTTTTCTACTAAAGAAGATAATGTTGAAAGTTTTACTTGTTTTCTCCAACGCTCTTTTAAATCAGAAACATTCTTAGAATAAGGCGCTTTCTCATAATCTGTATCAATAACTTCATTAACAGAATAATCAATAGGATTTTCTAGTGCAGCTTTATAGTAGCTTTCACTTTCTTTCATTCTTTTGATAAGACGTGTATAAGTCAAATCAAAAAAAGTAAGTTGTTTGTTATTGATTTGATCATCAATCTGTGTTTCGTATTTAGAAAACTCATCAATATCTGATTGCAAAAAGAATCTTTTTGATGGATCTAAAGCCGTGATATAATCTTTGTAAACTCCTTTAGAAAAAGTATCATCTATTTGAGCCGGACTGTAATGTCCTTTTTCAATTACATACGTCAATAACTCAATAAGCAATTTATCTTTTTCTGGATCATTTTTATCTTTTGGGATAAAACTCCATAAACCAACTGAAAGCGCTAGCACTAAAAGTACTATTTTATAATGTCTTTTCATAAATTGAACTATTGTATTCATTAATTTTTCTACTAAAATACATAAAAAACTATGCCATAAAATAAAGACATCGCATAATTTTTTGTTAAAACCATTGCTATGGCTCAAAGTTATAAAATTTGTAATGGAATAAGTCTTAAAATAATTACTTTTGTTACACAAATAAAATTCAAATGTCTAAAAAACCTTTAATTCTAATAACCAACGACGATAGTATTTCTGCACCAGGAATTCGTACATTAATAGCAGTTATGTCTGAAATTGGAGAAGTTGTTGTGGTTGCGCCAGATAGTCCTCAGAGTGCTATGGGGCATGCTATTACTATAAACAACACCTTGCATTTGAATAAAATTTCTGCAGAAAATGCTGAAGTTTTAGAATACAGTTGTTCTGGAACTCCTGTAGATTGTGTGAAAATGGCTGTAAATGAAATCCTGAAAAGAAAACCTGATTTATGTGTGTCAGGCATCAATCATGGTTCAAATTCTTCTATAAATGTAATTTATTCAGGGACAATGAGTGCTGCTGTTGAAGCTGGAATTGAAGGAATTCCTGCCATTGGATTTTCACTTTTAGATTATAATTGGAATGCCGATTTTGAACAAATCAAACCTTTTGTAAAGAAAATTGCATTACAAGTTTTGAAAAATGGTTTATCAGAAGGAACCGTTTTAAATGTCAATTTTCCTAAATTAAAAACAGAGGAAATTAAAGGAATCAAGATCTGTCGTCAAGCGAAAGCTATGTGGCAAGAAAAATTTGATAAACGCGTAACACCTTTTGGAAAAGAATATTATTGGTTAACAGGTGAATTCATTAACCAAGATAAAGGTGAAGATACTGATGAATTTGCTTTGGCAAAAGGTTATATTTCTATTGTTCCAATACAATTTGATTTGACTGCACATCATGCTATTCAATCATTAAACACTTGGGATTTATAATTTTAGTTATAATATATTTATTAAAATGAAAAAAACAGATTTACTTATCGGATTTTTTATTGGGCTGGTTGTTACATTTATAGGTTCTTATTTATTTTTAAAAACCCAAACCGAATATGATTTAATAGACGATTTTTCAATTTTAAAAAGTGAAGGAATACTTGGAAAAGTTGTTGCGCTTGGAGCTGTTTTAAACATAATAATTTTCTTCATTTTGTTAAAAAAGAATAAAGAATTTATGGCAAGAGGTGTTGTAATGGCAACAATAATTTTAGCAATAACAACAATGTTTTTATAATGAAATATTATATAATTGCTGGAGAAGCATCAGGCGATTTACATGGTTCCAATTTGATGAAAGCATTGTATAAAGAAGATACAAATGCTGAAATTAGATTTTGGGGTGGTGATTTGATGCAAAATGTAGGCGGAACTTTGGTAAAGCATTATCGTGAACTAGCTTTCATGGGATTTGCTGAAGTGGTTATGAATCTAAAAACCATTTTAAATAACATTAAAATTTGTAAATCGGATATTGAAAAATTCAATCCAGATGTGATCATTTTCATTGATTATCCTGGGTTTAATATGCGCATTGCAAAATGGGCAAAAGAACGAGGTATAAAAACACACTACTATATTTCACCACAAATTTGGGCTTGGAAAGAAAGCCGAATTAAAGACATCAAACGTGACTTTGATAAACTTTATGTTATTCTTCCATTTGAAAAAGATTTTTATGAAGTAAAACATAATTTTCCGGTAGAATTTGTTGGTCATCCGCTAATTGATGCCATTCATAATCGAACTGTTATTGATTCTGAATCTTTTAGAAAAGAACATAAATTAGACAACAAACCGATTATAGCCATTTTACCAGGAAGTAGAAAACAAGAAATTTCTAAAATGCTTTCTGTAATGCTAAGTGTTGTCGATGATTTTCCAGAGTATCAATTTGTGATTGCTGGCGCTCCAAGTCAGGAATATTCTTTTTATGAAACCTTTTTAAACAATAAAAACATCAAGTTTATTTCAAATAAAACTTATGATTTATTAAGCAATTCTCATGCTGCTTTAGTTACCTCTGGAACGGCTACTTTAGAAACGGCTCTTTTCAAAGTCCCAGAAGTGGTTTGCTACAAAGGCGGATGGATTTCTTATCAAATTGCAAAACGAATTATTACATTAAAATATATTTCGTTGGTAAATTTAATAATGGATGAAGAAGTGGTAACTGAATTGATTCAAGAAGAATGCAATCCAAAAAGAATTAAGTCTGAATTGACTAAAATTCTTGAAGAGAACCACAGAAAACAGTTACTTAAAAAGTATGATGATTTAGAACAAAAATTGGGCGGAATTGGCGCAAGCGAAAAAACGGCTCATTTGATAGTTAGCTCTTTAAAATAATATTAGCCTATTTTTATCGTTAGAAAATAATAAAGTCCTATTGTTTTGAAAAAAATCCTACTGCTTTTCACACTACTTATTTTGGTTTCTTCTTGTAAAACTAGTTCGTCAACTACAAGTTCTAATAACAAACTAGCAGAAAAAATTATAGATGATGCTAAAAGTAAAATTGGTTCGCCTTATCGTTTTGGCGGTACTACAAATGCTGGCTACGATTGTTCTGGATTAGTATTTACATCGTTTAAAAAATATGATTTGTCACTTCCAAGAACTTCAAAAGAAATGGCTAAAGAAGGAAAAATTATTAATAAAAGTAACGCACAAAAAGGTGATTTAATTTTCTTCAAAACTGGTGGTTCTAGTCAAATTAATCATGTTGGATTGATTGTTGATGTTAATCGTGATGATATAAAATTTGTTCATTCGTCAACCAAAAAAGGTGTAATCATCTCTTCAATAACCGAAGATTATTACCAAAAATCCTTTGTTCAAATTAATCGAATTTTAGAATAATTATTTTTTTGTAGGAATATACTTTTTTGTATACTTTTATAGAAATGAAAGCATTACAGTTTCCTTTAGTAAGAATAACGCTTTGTTTTGTGTTTGGAATAATTTTTTCTCAAATCACAAAACCAAATTTGACGTTGGTTATTATTTTATTATGTCTTGGAATTGTTTCATTACTTTTTTATTATTTCAAAAATAAAAACGACTTAATTCAAAAACCTTTTTTTGGTGTAACTTCTCTTTGTACGGCATTTTTGTTAGGTGCTTTTACTTTATGCATTAGTAATCAAACTTTAAATAAGAATCATTATTTACACCATATTGACCAAACAGAAAATGAAATTTCAACAGAACTAATTATCAAAGAAAAACTAAAAAATACTTTGAATAATGATCGTTATGTTACCGAAATGATTCTATTGAATGGTAAAAAAAGTTACGGTAAAATAATTTTAAATATCAGAAAAGATAGTGTGCTTCCCACAATAGAAATTGGTTCTCATTTAATGGTTAATGGCTCTTTCTACAAAAACAGAAAACCCAATAATCCAAACCAATTTGACTATGGAAAGTACCTTGAAAATCAGCAAATCTATGCTCAGATTTATGCCGATGTAACCGATATCAAAATCAATCCAATTGTAGATAAAAGTATTTCTCATTATGCAAGTAAACTTCGAAATAGGATTATACAGAATCTAGAAAAAAATAATTTTAATAAAACCGAATTAAGTGTTGTTATCGCATTAATTCTTGGTCAACAACAAGATATTTCTCAAGAAGTAATTCGTGATTATCAATATGCTGGTGCAGTTCATGTTTTATCAGTTTCAGGTTTGCATGTTGGTTGTATTCTATTATTTGTAACCTTTTTACTAACTCCAATACCAAACACAAAAAGAGGTTCAATTCTTAAGTTAGTTTTAGTCATTCTATCACTTTGGACTTTTGGAATATTAGCAGGACTTGCGCCATCTGTTGTTCGTTCTGTAACAATGTTTTCTTTTGTTGCGGTTGGAATGTTTCTTAGAAGAAGCATAAATATTTATAACACTTTGCTGGTTTCTGCTTTGTTAATCTTATTAGTAAAACCTTCTTTTCTTTTTGATATTGGATTCCAATTAAGTTATGTTGCTTTATTTTTTATTGTTTGGTTGCAACCGCTCCTAACTTCTATTTGGACGCCAGAAAACAAAATCGTCAAGTATTTTTGGGACATAATTACTGTTTCATTTGCCGCTCAAATAGGAACATTTCCTCTAAGTATTTACTATTTTCATCAATTTCCAGGATTATTTTTTATTACCAATATTGTAATTCTTCCAGGTTTGAGTATAATTCTTGGCATTGGAGTTATTGTAATGATTCTTGCTGCATTCAATATTGTATGGATTCCGATGATGAAATTGTTAGAATGGAGCATTTGGTTATTAAATAAGATAATTGCTTGGGTTGCATCTTTTGAAGATTTTATTTTTAAAGATTTATCTCTCAACTCCTACATGATGTGGTGTTGGTATTTAGTCATCATCGGAATAATTCTTTGGTTCAAAAAACCCACTTTCAAGAAATTGGCATTTAGTATGATTGCCATTATTGGATTACAGCTTATTACAATTTATGCAAAATATGAGAGTCAGAAGAACAGTGAATTTATCGTTTTTAGCAAAAAGAAAGTAACTATAATTACTGAAAGACAAGGAAATAAAGTTACACTTTATAGTAACGATAGCATACTAAAAACAACTGACGACAATCTTGCTTTAAAATCTTATTTAGTTGCTAATTTTTGCGAGATTGAAAAGAAAAAAACTTTATCAAACTTGTTTTATTTCAAAGACAAGAAAATTCTTTTAATAGATAGTAGTGCTGTTTTTATTGAAGAAGAAAAACCAGATATTATATTACTTACAAATTCACCAAAAGTGAACTTAGAGCGTATCTTTCAATCATGGAAACCTCAACAAGTTGTAGTTGATGCTACCAATTATAAAACCTATATCAAAGTGTGGCGAGAAACTTGTAGAAAAGAAAAAATCCCTTTTCATGATACATCAGAAAAGGGATTCTATAAACTATAACTAAGCTTTTTTCTTAGTTGCTTTTTTCTTTTTAGCTGCTTTTTTAGCTGCTTTTTGTTCTTCTGCAGTGTAAGGAACAAATTTGTCAACCATTTTATTGGCTCCATCTAACCAAACTGTTGGTCCACCAGCTAAATAACCAGTTTCTCCTAGTAGCTCAAAACTAGTTTTACCATCAATAGGCGCACCAGCTTTTGCAATTCTAACAGAAGGATATCCTCGTATTGCGAAAAATTGTTGCAATTGACTATTTTGAATTTTTAAAGCATCTGATTGTGGCGTTCTTCTTGGAAAATCTAGTTCTACTAAAACCACATTTTCTTTTGCCCATGCGATAAACTCAGGTGTTTTAAAAACCTCATTTTGCAAACGAATACACCATCCGCACCAGTCACTTCCTGTAAAAAACAAGAATAATGGTTTGTTTTCTGTTTTTGAAACTGCAATGGCTTCATCGATATTAGTATGCCAAGTTAATTTCTCTTGGGCTTGAATTGTCATTGATGAAACGACAAGTAATAATGTTATAAATATTTTCTTCATGTTTTATTTTTTACAAATATATTCAAAAATGGTACCAAAAAAATGTTGGCTATCTTACTTCTTGCATTAGTTTTTTTATTAATGGTGAAATCGCTATTAAAACTAATCCAGCAACTAAAGCATAAATTCCTAATTGATAATAACCATCAGCATATACGTTTAATTTCTCTAAATTGGTTGCGTTTTCTGATGCTTCTGCTATGTTTGCTCCTAATAATCCAGCAAAATATTGCCCATAAGCACTTGCTAAAAACCACATTCCCATGATTACAGCTTGCGTTTTTTGTGGCGATAATTTAGTCATAGCACTCATTCCAATTGGAGATAAACAAAGTTCTCCAAAAGTGATGATGAACCATCCGAAAGTAAAAATTCCTAAAGAAGTTCTTCCGTTTAAATCTGCAAAGAATTTGGTGTAATAGAATATCCAAAAACCTCCTGCAAGAAATATAAATGCTAATCCAAATTTTATAACTGTATTAGGTTCAATTTTTCTTTTCGCCATCCATAACCAAACTAATCCAACTAATGCTGCAAAACCAATCACAAATAATGAATTAGCTGAATTATTAACTCCGTTTGGACTTAACTCTATTCCTAAGATTTCATTATTCAAATTATTTGCTGCAAATAAACTTAATGAACCTCCACTTTGTTCAAAAAATGCCCAAAAGAAAATGGAGAAAATGATGAATACTAAAGCGGCTAAAAGTTTTTTATTTTCCGCAGATGAAAAATTCTTCATTTCATAAAATAGATATAAAATAGAAGCTGGTCCAATAAACATCATAAAATAATCCGTATACTTTGTATTGGCAACCATCACAATAATTATTGGAACAATAATAAGCGAACCTACATAAGTTGCAACTTCAAGAATTTTTTTCTTAGATTTTTCTACGTCCATTAAAGGAGAAAGACCAATTGGACCTAAACTTTTTTGAGTTTGAGTGAATGTTAGTAAACTAATAATCATAACAACTGCAGCAAATCCGAAACCTACATTCCATCTTAAATTTTCTGGAACTAAGGATTGCCACATAGAACCTTCAGCTACAGCAATACAAATATAACCTCCAATTAATGCCCCAAGATTTACACCCATATAAAAGAATGAAAAACCTGCATCTCTTCTTGGATCATCATTTTTATATAATTGTCCCACCATCGAAGAAATATTTGGCTTGAAAAATCCAGTTCCAACAATTGTAAAACCTAATCCAACAAAGAAAAAATTCTTTGGATCAACGGCAAGAATTACACTTCCTATAATCATTAGAATTCCTCCCCAAAAGAGTGATTTTCTTAATCCTAAAATTTTATCTGCAAATAATCCTCCTATAAAGGTAAAAGCATAAACCCATGCTTGCGTTGCTCCATATTGTAGATTAGCCGTTTTTTCATCCATAGCTAGATGATTTACCATAAAAACCACCAACATTCCGCGCATTCCATAGAAACAAAAACGTTCCCACATCTCGCTAAAGAACAAATACCAAAGTTGTTTTGGATATTTTCCTTTAAAATTTTGAATTTCTTCTATTGACTGATTGATTTCCATAATTAATTGATTCCGTGGTCTTTCATTACTTTATTTAAATTTTTTACTAAGGCAAACATCAATACGGTTGCAAACATTAACAATCCGAAGTTTACCCAAAAGAAATTGGCTTTATCGTCATATTGATCCCACATACTTGCTAAAACTCCAGATAATTTATTTCCGATGGAGGTTGATAAAAACCATCCGCCCATCATTAATGCCGTAATATTTTTTGGAGATAATTTAGAAACAATTGACAATCCCATCGGACTTAGGAATAACTCTCCAATAGTTATAATTCCATAATTAGCAACCAACCACCAAACCGATACCTTCTCCATTCCATTGTTTCCAATGTGAACTGCTGCCACCATAACTAAAACAGATAAAGCCGAAATTAATAATCCGAAAGCGATTTTTGTTGGAGTTGATGGTTCTTTCTTTCTACTCCTTAAAAAGGTAAAAAAGGCAACGACAAGTGGAGTTAAAATAATAACCCAACCTGGATTTATAGACTGACTTAAATTGGTTGCCCAAATAGAAACTTTTGAACCTTCTTGAGGTAATTTATTTTTTTCAACATTTCTAAAATAGACAGGATAGTTTACTTCCTTTACTACTTTGCCATTTTCTTTTTGAAGTCTGAAACTCGCGTCGTATAATTCGGTTGAATCCTTTTTGTACTCGATATCTTTTGCTAATTTTAAATTACTAAAAACAGCTTGAGTCGTTCCGCTTATTTCTCTATCGGTATATCTATCAGCCCATGTTGTTAATGCCGAACCATTTAATTTAAAAACTGCCCAAAATAAAATCACTACTGCAAAAATTGAAAGCAAAGCTCCGATTGGTCGCTTTTCCTCCGGTTTTGCTTTAAAATATAAACTTCCATAAAAGTAAACTACAGGAAGACATGCAAAAATAAAAGCGTCGGTACTATCAGAACCAAAAATGGAACTATCAAGATTTACATCTGATTGTACTCCTTTAATTAACCAACCAATAACTCCAAAAACTACAGATGGAACTAAAATGTACAATACAATTTTAGAAAATGGCATGTCGCCTTCTTGAATTCCTTTTTTATCGGTTTTATCTCCATAATGTTTTGTTCCTAAAAGGAAAACGATTACACCAATAAACATTCCTAAACCTGCTGCCATGAAAGCATATTGCCAACCTAATAATATTTGTAAAGCAGCACCAAAAAAGTTACAGATAAAAGCACCAACATTGATTCCCATATAGAAAATGTTGTAACCTTCATCTTTCTTTTCTTTGTATTTATCTTCGTTGTAGAAATTTCCTAGTAAAGTTGAGATATTTGGTTTAAAAAATCCATTTCCTACAATTACTAAAGTCATTGCTAAGTAGAGCATTGGCAAGCTATGAATTCCCATCATAAAATAACCTGCACCCATCATTATTCCACCGATTACTATTGATTTTTTATAACCAAGATATCTGTCTGCAACTAAACCACCTATGAAAGGTGTTAAAAATACCAAAGCGATAAAAGTTCCGTACAAATCGGAAGCTTCTTTCTCGGTCATAGCAAAACCTGCTTCTACATCTTTAAGATACAGCGTAAAAATTCCAATCATTAAATAATAACCAAAACGTTCCCACATTTCAGATAAAAATAAGTAAGGCAATGCTTTAGGATGACTTTTCCACATAATTATAGAATTTAAAAAACAAACCTACAAGGATTTCTTGTAGGTTTGAAAGATATAAAAAATATTTTAAATTAATTAGGTCATTCCATTCATCATTTTCTTTAAACGTGGAGATAATATGGCAAGTATTACAGCAGCAATTCCACAAAGAATTACGAAAACCATAAAAAACTCGTACAAATTATGAATCTCAAATCCTGCAAAAGAAGTATTCTCAATTGGCAATTGTTCTTTTTCAAATATTGCTAATTGTTCTGTTGTTAAAGTAACTTTTTTATCTAAAACATCTTGTAAATTAAATCCTAATTTCTCTGCTTTAACGAATTTATCACCGGTTGCTGGAATAATTGCCCCTAACGAACCAGCTAAAGCATAACCAGCCGCATTTGAAATAAAGAAAACTCCATACAAAAGTGAAGCAAATCTTTTTGGCGCTAATTTTCCTACTAAAGATAATCCAATTGGAGATAAACAAAGTTCACCCATAGTTTGAATTAAATACAAAAGCATTAACCATTTGATTGCTAGTAATCCTGAATTACCTAAATCTTTTACATTGTGAGCAATTATAAAATAACTCAAAGCAATCAAAGCTAAACCAATTGCCTGTTTCAATGGTGAAACTGGTTCTTTTCCTTTTGCTCTTAATTTATCCCATAACAAACTAAATGGTAGCGCCAACATTACCACAAAAAGACCATTAAAAATCTGAACCATTGAAGGAGGCATATTCCAACCAAAAATATTTCTATCTGTTTGATTATCCGCAATAAAAGTTAAAGAAGAACCTGCTTGTTCAAAAGCTGCCCAGAAGAAAATTATAAAGAAGGACACAATATAAATAACCCATATCCTTTGTCTCTCTACTTTATTTTCAGCAGAACTCATAATTAAATATGCTAAAGATATTCCTGCTGAGTATATAAAAGGATATATAAGTCCTTTTATTAATTGTCCCATTTGGACTGATGTAACTCCAAATTCTCCAACTAAAATATATCTGAATACAAAAAATAATACAGCAAATAATCCAAATGCAATTCCAATTGCTTTACTTGTAAATTTAGCAGTTTGAGTTTCTCCTTCTTCAAAATCTCCAGCATCATTATTTTTTGGCAAGCCACCAATTGGTCTTCCTTCTGGCGTAACAACATATTTATCTTTTAATATAAAAAAGGTAATTGTACCTATCACCATTGCTATTGAAGCAGCTAAAAATCCCCACTTAAAAGCGAAGATATCTCTAACACCTGTTTCAGCATCTTTAACATCGCCTACCCATGGACAAATAAATTGTCCTAAGAATGCTCCAATATTGATACCCATATAAAAAATAGTAAACGCAGAATCTAATTTACTTTTCTCTTGTTTTGGATATAAACTTCCAACCATTGAAGAGATATTTGGCTTAAAAAATCCGTTTCCAAAAATTATAATAAATAAAGCAATCCACATAAACGTTTTTGCACTACCAATATTTGAATCAAAAGTAGAAGCACTTATAAACAATAAAAACTGACCTATAGCCATCAATGTTCCTCCAAACATAATGCTGTATCTATTTCCAATATATTTATCAGAAATAAATCCTCCTAAAAGAGGGGTTAAGTAACATAGCGCCAAAAATCCACCATATATAATTGCAGCATCGGCTTCTTTTATTAATAAAGAATTAACCATAAACAATGTTAAGATAGCTCGCATTCCGTAGAAGTTGAACCTTTCCCACATCTCAGTTCCAAATAATACCCAAAGTCCTTTTGGATGTCCTGTTTTTACTGTTTCACTCATTTTAATTTATTTTAGTTTTTATTTAGTTGATTAATAGTTTCAGTTTTTAAGCCTACAACTTTTATTTGCCAGTGCAAAGTACAAACAATTATAAATAAATAATAATCGAAAAGTATGAATTTACTAAAAATAAGCTTTTGTGAGTAATTGTGATTGAAGTCAACACAATGTTTAAACAAATTCTTTATACTGACCATTGTCAATATTATGAGTAAATTCAAGCAATAGCGAGCTATTTATTTCAATATATTCAGGTAAAAAACGAAGTCTGTATTTGGCTTGACCAATAAAGGTAAAAAAGTCATTTCGGGTAATTTTCATATCATCTTCAAGCTCTAAAATGGCGTTTATGTTGTCAATAATTCTGCTCAAATAGGTTTGGCTAAGAATTTCACCACCATTAAAAACCTCAATACACATGTTTTCTTCGGATGCAAATTTTCTTCTTATGGCAAATTTTAACAAGTTATTGAACTGTGTGGTTTTATTTCCGAAATCGATAGTTTGGTTTACAATGTTTTTTGATGGAATAGATAATTCAATGATATTCCAATTTATGAAATTAATTTTCATGGTTGTAGCTTCGGGTAATTGCGATAATTCCAAAACCCAACTTGTTCCTAAAACTAGAAATATAAATATGAGGGTTGTTTTTGCAATTAGCTTAGCTAAGTCAATAGCAAACGAATAACTTTCAAAATTGAAAACGTAAGGTACTTGTGTAATAAATAAAATAATGATACTAGAAACGGCTATAATTGCTATACTTTTCATCTTTCGATTGTAGAAAGTACGATAAAGAGAAAGAATTAGAAACCATGTTAAAATTGCTGATAACAATAAATCAGGAATTGTATTAAATCGAATACCATACGTATTTATTGTTTCGCCAAAAAAAAGTGCAATCAGTAATGAAATTATAGAAAGTCCGACAAAAAAAAACAAGATTCTTTTGGTGCTTTTTTTGTTGTTATAAAGATATTCTGGCGAATTATCAAAATAGTACAATGCCAATATCAAAAACATTGAATTCAGGATAGAAAACATATTTTGACTGATAAGAATAATCCAATAATTGGTATTAAAATTATTAAAAACAAGAATTAACAAAGATGAAATTGACCAAACAAAAACCGAATAACTAATAAATAGCAATCCTTTATCGAATCGCTTTATAGCAATCTCGGAAGTTAATTTTTGTTTAAACTTATCCTGAACTACAAGCCAAATAGAAAACAATAAAAATCCACCAATTAAAGAAATTAATAATTCTGTAATTAAATAAAATTGATGTTGGTTCATTTTTATATCCAATTATTAGTAGACTGTTGTAACAAATTAATCCGTAAACTTTCAATTCTGTTTTTAGATTTCTCAGATATGTTAAAAATTGAAATTATTTCTATTCATTTTTTCTTTTCATTATCAAAGAAACTATTCCGTGAATTGAAACTCCAAATAAAATAAGATACAAACTATTCCGTGTCAAAGGCCTTTCAATTTCTTCAGTTGGTAATTCTGTAAAGAAACCATAGATAATCAAAAAAGTTGCTATTAAAATAATTACAGATCCAAATAGTTGAACTCTATTTAAAAAGTTAATATTTGAAATTCTGAAATGTGTTCCAAGTGAAACATTGATTAAACCAAATAACAAAATATATAAATGTCCAGCTCTAAACAATGCTCTATTCATTAATTCCATATCTTTTAAATGATCAAAATTATGATGCATATATTGACCTGTAAGAAGAAAAATTACAATAACTAAAATTCCTAAATAAAGATGAATTTTTCCAAGCATTGTTGTTATTAATTCTTTTTTTATGTTTACTTATAAGAGCTTTCCTTTTTGTATCTAATTCTAAAAAATTAAACATCAAAGATTGTAAAAATGAATAGGTCTTCACAATCTTTGATGAGTTATTACAACTTCTCTTTAATATAATTTGTCATCTTGTTAAACAACTGAATTCTTGTTTTTCCACCATATATTCCGTGGTTTTTGTCTGGATAAATTGCCCAATCGAATTGTTTATTGGCTTGAACCAAAGCTTCAATCATTTGCATTGAATTTTGAACATGTACATTATCATCTGCAGTTCCGTGAATTAGTAAAAAGTTGCCTTTTAATTTACTCACGTGATTGATTGGCGAATTATCATCATATCCACTTGCGTTTTCTTGTGGTGTTGTCATGTATCTTTCGGTGTAAATACTATCATAAAATCTCCAATTAGTTACTGGAGCAACTGCAATTGCCATTTTGAAAACATCAGCACCTTTGAACAAACAATTACTTGACATAAATCCACCATAAGACCATCCGAAAATACCAATTCTAGCTTTGTCAACATAAGCATAGTTTCCAATAATTTTTGCTGCATCGATTTGATCTTCCACTTCAAATTTACCTAACTCTTTTTGAGTACATTTCTTGAAAGTAGCACCTTTAAAGCCCGTTCCTCTTCCGTCAACACAAACTGTAATATAACCTTGTTGTGACAACATCATGAACCACATATCGTTAGTGTCTAACCAATTATTAGCCACTTCTTGCGAACCTGGACCTGAATATTGATACATAAAAACTGGATATTTTTTAGTAGCATCAAAATCTTTTGGTTTAATCATCCATGCATTTAGTTTGTGCCCTTTTTCTGTAGTAAGTTCGAAAAACTCTTTTGCTGGTAAATCATATTTTTTTAATTTATCAACCAAAGCTGTATTATTAACAATTTCTTGAGCTTGTTTTCCGTCTTTAGAACTGTTTAAGGTATAAGTTGGCGGAGTTGTCACACTTGAATAAGTATTAATAAAATAAGTAAAATCTGGACTGAAAGTCGCTGCATTCGTTCCAACTTGTGAAGATAATTTTACTTTCTTTTTTCCGTCAAGTGAAATTTTATAAACATCTCTCAATATAGAACCTTTCTCAACTGATTGATAGAAAACCGTTTTAGTTTTTTCGTCAAAACCATAATAAGAAGTCACTTCCCAATTTCCTTTGGTAACTTGATTTTTTAGTTTTCCGTTTTTATCGTATAAATAAATATGATTGTATCCGTCTTTTTCTGAAGTCCAAATAAAACTATTGTCTTTCAAGAACGTTAAGTTGTCTGTAACATCAACATAAGCCTTATCTTTTTCATTCAAAACTACTTTGGCATTTGCAGTAGTTGCATCAACAAAAATTAAATCTAAATTGTCTTGATGACGATTAAGAACTTGAACCGAAACTAAATTAGCATCGTTAGTCCATTTCATTCTTGCAATGTAGAAATCAGAATAATTTCCTAAATTAATTGGTTGCGAAATATTGCCGCTTAAATTATAAATATGCAATGAAACTAATGCGTTTTTCTCACCAGCTTTTGGATATTTAAACGTTTCTGAAGTTGGATATAAGTCCTTTTTGTACATATCCATTGAAAACTGTGGCACATCACTTTCGTCAAAACGGATGTAAGCTAATTTTTTACTGTCTGTACTCCAATCGAATGCACGAACAAAAGCAAATTCTTCTTCGTAAACCCAATCAGTAATTCCGTTAATAACAGCATTTTTCACACCATCATTAGTAACACGAGTTGTATTTCTTGATGCTATGTCATAAACATACAGATCATTTGCTTTTGCATAAGCAATTTTAGTTCCGTCAGGAGAAAATGTTGGCTCTTGTACTTGCCCAAGAAATCCTGAAATTTTTTGAGATTTTGTATCATACAAAAAGTAATCTGCAGTAAACGAATGACGGAAAATTTGATTAGAATTATTAGCAATTAAAATTTGCTTTTCATCATTACTAAACACATAACTATCAATTCCATCATCGGATAATTCCTTGAAGTTTTTAGTATCTATTAACGTAGAAACTTTTTTTAATGTTGCAAAATCATAAAGATCGATTTGCTGACTTTTTGTAGCTCTATCAGTATTTAAAACCGTGTACTGATTAGTATTTTTCATGGATTGTAATGCATCCATTCCTTTGGCACGAAAAGCGCCTGTGTAAATTTCTTCAACAGATATTTTTTGCTGTGCAACAACAGAAAAAGTTGTTAAAAGAAAGAGCGTAATAATTTTTGTGATTTTCATTTTCTTGATTGATTATAAAACGAGTTCAATTTTAGTGAAAAATTCCCAAATAATGTCATATTTTTATGTTAAATGAAGTTTTTAGTATTTTTAAATTCATCCAAAACAAAATATAAGAATTAATTCTAAAGCGTATCTTTGCTGAAAATAAGATATAATCATTTGAACATGAACAACGCTGTTGCCGGATTTTCAAAACTATCAAAAGAAGATAAAATCAATTGGATTGCTAATGAATACTTTACCAATCCAACTGAAGCTATTACAACCATAAAACAATATTGGAATAACGATTCTAAATTGCAACAATTGCATGATGAATTTATTGAAAATACGATTACCAATTTCTATTTACCAATGGGAATTGCGCCAAATTTTTTAATCAACGATAAATATTATTCGGTTCCAATGGTGATTGAAGAGAGTTCTGTTGTTGCTGCAGCTGCAAAATCGGCAAAATATTGGAGTACTCGTGGCGGATTTAAAGCAACTGTTTTGAATTCTGAAAAAATTGGACAGGTGCATTTTATTTATAAAGGTGATGTTCAGAAATTAGAAAATTTCTTCCATACAACAAAATCAAAATTCTTTTCAGAAACCGAAAATATTACCAAAAACATGCAAAAGCGTGGTGGTGGAATTTTGGATATTGAACTAAGAAATAAAACCAATGAACTAGAAAACTACTTTCAATTGCATACTACTTTTGAAACGAAAGATTCTATGGGTGCTAACTTTATAAATTCTTGTTTAGAGCAATTTGCAAAAACATTGAAAGAAGAAGCTCAAAATTATGAAGGCTTTTCTGAAGAAGAAAAAAACATTCAAGTGATAATGAGCATTCTTTCTAATTATGTTCCCAATTGTATTGTCCGTGCAGAAGTTTCATGTAAAATTGAAGATTTAGCCGAAAAGAAAATCGAGAATCCTCAAGAATTTGCAGAGAAATTTGTTCAAGCGGTTAAGATTGCAGAAATAGAACCTTTTAGAGCAGTAACGCACAATAAAGGAATTATGAACGGAATTGACTCAGTAATTCTTGCAACTGGAAATGATTTCCGAGCTGTTGAAGCTGGCGTTCATGCTTATGCTTCTCGAAACGGAAAATATTCAAGTTTATCCCATGCCAAAATAGAAAATGGAATCTTTACTTTTTGGATGGAAATTCCATTAGCACTTGGAACTGTTGGTGGATTAACTTCATTACATCCTTTAGTTAAAATGGCTTTACAAATTTTAGGAAAACCATCGGCACACGAATTAATGCAGATTGTTGCTGTAACTGGATTAGCACAAAATTTTGCAGCTTTGCGTTCTTTAACCACAACAGGAATTCAGGAAGGTCATATGAAAATGCATATTAATAACATTTTGAATCAGTTTCAAACTTCTGATGATGAGCGAAAAATGATAAAAAAGCACTTTGAAAACAATACGATTTCTCATGCTGCAGTAGTAGAATATATTGAGAATATAAGAAAATAATTTTGTGAAAAGCACTTCGACAAGCTCAGTGTGACAAATAATAAAAATAAACTTTGCGCCTTAGCGACTTTGTGGCAAATACTATGAAAAAAGAATTCTATAGCAACGGCAAATTATTAATCACAGGAGAATATGTGGTTCTTGATGGCGCAAAAGCATTGGCATTACCAACAAAATTTGGTCAAAACTTAATTATTGAACCTTCAGAAAACAATTGTATTCAATGGAGAAGTCACGATCATGATGGAAGTATTTGGTTTGAAGACAACATTCCTTTTTCTAGTATCATTGAGAAGAAAAATTATGATGAAATTCATAACATAAAAAATACATTAATTGAGATTTTGCAAGAAGCATATCTTATGAATTCTGACTTTATTACAAATTCAAAAGGTTATAAGATTACAACAGAACTTACCTTTCCTAAATTTTGGGGTTTGGGCACTTCTTCTACTCTAATTAATAATATTGCTCAATGGTTAGAAATTGATGCCTATGAATTACTTAAAAGAAGTTTTGGAGGAAGTGGATATGACTTGGCTTGTGCTCAAAATGATTCGGCAATTATCTACCAATTAGTCAACGAAAAACCAACAATAGAAAAAATAGCTTTCGAACCTGATTTTACTGATAAAATACATTTCGTTTATTTGAACAGAAAGCAAAGTAGCAAATCTGCAATTGCTTCATATCTAGACAAGCAAGGAGATATTGGGAAAACTGTTAAAATAATTGATGCAATTACAAAGACAATTGTAGATGCAACAGGACCAAAAGAATTTGCATTAGCTTTACATAAACATGAAATTGAAATGAGTAATGTTTTAGAACTTCAAACAGTTCAAGAAGCTTTATTTGATGATTTTCGTGGAGTTATTAAAAGTCTTGGTGCTTGGGGTGGCGATTTTGTTTTAGCCATTTCTAAAGAAAACCCAACAGAATATTTTTACAATAAAGGATACAAAGTAGTGATACCTTATAAAGACATGATATTATAAAATTAAAAAATCCCGAATTACTTCGGGATTTTTTATATAATTATTAGAAAGAATCTACTAATAGAATTCTAATCTATTATCGTCAATTTTAGCATCATTTTTCAAAGCTGGGAAAACTCTTCCTGAAGCTTGACCTGCGTTAGCTTTCAACTTGTTTACATAATCATCATACTTAGGCAATTTTGGTGCTTTAGCAACTGATTTCGTCTTGATAACATAAACACCTGAATTTCCTTCAATTGGAGCAGATACTTTATTTGCTGGAGATCCAAAAGCTGTTCCAACTACTTTAGCTTCTAAACCAACATTTGCTAAAACAGCATTGTCAACAGATGCAGCTGGAGCATTTTGAACAGTAGTTGCATTAGCTTTAGCAATTGCTTCTAATGAAGAACCTTTCATTTTTGCAATAATTTTTTCTGCTTTCTTTTTGTTTTTGATAATGCTTTCAACCAGTGGTTTAGCATCTTCAACTGTCATTAATCCTTTTTCGTTGATTTTTTTCAATCTAGCGATAACATTTCCAACATTAACAACTTCAAATCTTTTAACATCTCCAACATTTGTATCATCACTATAAGCCCATTTTACAATTTGTCTTTGATTACCAGCAACTCCAAAAGCTTCATCCATTGGTTTAGCTTTAATAGAAGGATTTACAGTAAGTTTTGCCGCTTTAGCAACAGTAGCAAAATCTTTCCCATTAGCATCCATTTCAAATTGAGTTGCTTTAGTATAAGTTTCATTAGTAGTTTGCTCAGATGGCTCAATTTTTTGAGCTACAGTAGCCAAACGAATTGCATCTTGCTTATCAGTAATATTAATGATATGGTAACCGAATTCCGTTTCTGCAATACCAATTTTTCCAACTGAATTATTAAAAACGAAATCTTTATATCCTTTAGCAAAACCTGTTTCTCTTGAAATGAATCCCATATCACCACCATTTTGCTGAACTGATGGATCTTCAGAATTTGTTAATGCCATCATTTGAAACATTGAAGGATTCGCTAAAACTTGAGCTAACAATGCATCTGCTTTAACTTTAGCTTCTTCTTTTGTTCTTTTTTCTTTTGGAGCAGCTCTTTCAGCACCAACCCAACTAATCAAGATGTGACTAGATTTAACTTGATCACCAGCTTTTCTGCCCATCACTTTAGAAAGACAATAGTAATTTCCGTTGATGTATGGCCCGTAGATTTCACCTGCTGGCAAAGCAAATAACTTATCAGCATGTTCTGCAGGCAAGTTTTGTTTGGTCACATAAGTTGAATCATATGGTTTATCAGAATTTGCAGCAACAAAATCAGCAACATCAGTAGCATTTTTGAAACTTGGCAAAGTATCGTTTTTACCTGTTTCTTTATTATAAACAACGCTACCTGTTAAAAGTCCGTTGATTTTAGCTTTCATTTCTTCTTCATCTTTTGCAGATGGCTTGTCTTCAATTAAAACGTATTCTATTTCACGAGTTTCCTCAGATTTGAAACGTTTTTCGTTTTTCTTCATATATTCTAAGATATCAGCATCAGTAACTTTTACATCACTATCTTTAACAGTAGAATACAATACAGAAACGTAATCAAAATTTACTTTGTTAGCCTCCAACTCATATTTGAATTTTCCGTCAGCATTTGTTGTATACATACCAGCTTTAATCATTGAACTATAAATTTGAAATTTAGAGTTGATTTCTGCATCTTTTTGTCTCTCATTCATCATTTGAGCTTGTTCTGGATTAGTTTTAAAGTATTCTTTAAATTTAGCCAAATCAAATTTCCCTAATTGATTTAAGAACAATGGATTTTGTCCAATATTTGGATCTTTTTTGAAAAATTCAACAACATGTTTTTCACCAGTACGAATACCTGCTTTTTCAAATTGATCATTAATTAATGCAATTGCAACTTCTTGCTCCCATACTTGATTAGCCGCTTGAGTTTGAGTTACAGGTTGTCCATTCTGCCCACCTTTTTCAAGATTTGCTACTTTTATTCTAAAATCTTCAAAAGCTATGTCTTTTCCATTTACGCTTCCTACATCATGAGATTGACTTTTCATTCCATTTGAAAACAAATCTTGAATAACAAATGCTAACAAAGCAAAACCAATAGCTAATAGAAGTAATCCTGAGCGCTTTCTAATTTTTTGTAAAACTGCCATTTTTATATATGTTAATTTTTTAATTCAGTTTGCGAAAATACAATTATCTATGAAATAATTATAGTTGATATGCTATAATTTACAATAAAATGTGATTTTTTTTTATTCTTAGTCAGAAATAGTCATTTTTACTACTTCAATTTTGGTGTTTGTAGCCTCTTCAATCACAAAATGAAAGTTGTCAATTGTAATTTGATTGCCTTTTTGTGGAATTTCTTTGGAAGCGTTTACAATAAATCCGCCAAGAGTTCCATAGGAATCATTTTCAGGGATATTGAGTTTGTATTCTTGATTAAGATATTCTACATCTAAACGTGCTGAAAAAAGATAGGAAGTTTCATCTAGTTGCTGTTCTACCAATTCTTCATCACTATCGTGTTCATCTTCAATCTCTCCGAAAAGCTCTTCAATAATATCTTCAACTGTCATTATTCCGGCAGTTCCGCCATATTCATCAAGAATTACTGCTACACTTTTTCTTTTTTTGGTAAGTAGATTTAAACCATCTTTTATAAAAATGGTTTCAGGCACATACTCAACAGGAATCATTATCGATTTTATACTTCTTGGCTTTTTGAACAATTCAAAGGAATGAACATAACCAATGATATCATCTATTGAATTTTGGTAAACTAAAATTTTTGAATAACCTGTTTTTACAAATAGCTCTCTCAACTCTACCACAGAATCATAAATATCTACTGCAACAAGTTCGGTTCTTGGCGTCATAATATCTCTAGCTTTTACGCCAGAAAACTCAAGTGCATTTTGAAATATTTGTATTTCAGAATCTACTTCTTCATGGTCTTCAACCGAACTCATTTGTTCGTTTATATAGTTTCCTAATTCTACTTTACTAAAAAATGAAGGCACATAATCTCCTTCTGTTTTGAAAAATTTTTTTAAAATAAAATCAGAAATCCATATAATAAAGGTTGAAATATAATTGAATACTAAATAAAACACATAGGTAGGAAATGCAAAAAATTTCATCAAACTATTAGAATAAATCTGAAAAAAAACTTTTGGCAAAAACTCTGAAGTAATTAAAATTATTAATGTAGAAATTACCGTTTGCAATAATAAATTTGAAAATTCAGACAATTGAAATCCGAACGAATTAATCCAATTCATTAACAAATCACCCATAAAAAAACCATAAACTACGATTGCAATATTGTTGCCAACAAGCATTGTCGCAATAAATTTGGATGGTTTTTCAGTAATTTTGGTTAAAATTTTTGAAAGAAATGTATCTTGTTTTTTTTCAATTTCAAGATAAATTTTGTTGGATGAAATATAAGCTATTTCCATCCCAGAGAAGAAAGCAGACAGTAATAAACATATTATGATTACTGTTATTTCCACTAAGTATTGTTTTGATTACCTTGACTATTCTTATTTTTTCTATCCTCAAATTTCTTGGCAAAACGGCTTCTAAAGAAAAAAGTGAAAAAAGCTAATCCTGCAAGAACAACGCTCAACCATGGTTTTTCAGCATCATTCCATTTAGAGATTGCATCATAAACCATTATGAAACCGATTAGCAAATAAATATATTTTGTTATTTTAAGATAGTTCATATTTAATTATTGTTTTCAACTTCTCCAGTTACACTTTGAGAGTTTATTATTTTAAAATCTTTACTAAAATCTACACCTTCACCAAAAGAAACTCCTTTAGGGTCTGTAAATTTATATCTTTTTTCGGTATAAAACCATTCGTTTTTTTGATCAAAATACAATTGCTCTGTTTCAAACAACTGTCCTGTTTCATTCGTGATTTTTACACTTCCTTGCAAATCAATTAAATCTGTATTTTTAAAAGTCACTGCGTATTTAGAAGTTACAAAAGTTCGTTTTCCATTTTCATCATACAATGTAACATTTACACCTTTTGGAAATTCGGTAAAAGGAAATTCAACCGTGGCGTAATCTAGCATTTTATCGCTAATGAGAATGGATTTTATTCTGCCAGAATCTGTATATTTAATATTTATAGAATCGGCCTCACCACTTGGAGTAAACTCTGCATAAGTAGATTTTTGAACTTCTTTAAAATTACTTTCACATGAGAATAGAAAAAAAACCGCCATAGCAGTAATGAAAAATGGTATTCTTTTTCTATTATTTAATTGCATTAAAAAGTAATTGTTTGATTAATCCAACAACCTAATTTCACAGTTTTTGAATATGCTTTTGTTGTAATTGTTTTTTGCAAATAAGATTTTGATAATTCTTCAGCAGTTCCTTTTAGACGTGGTTCCACTAAAACTGCTTTTAAAACAGTATCGGAAGCCAATTTATAAATAGCATTTTTTTCTAAATCATTTGTACCACATTCTGTAACAGCATTTGCATATAAGTTCCCTAAAAAAATGTAGTATCTTCCATTGACTGGATTATTTTCAATTGCAGTAAGTACCATTTCTTTTGACTTTTCTTTATCAGTTGTAGAAAGTATCGATGCAATTGTATAAGCTGTAGTTGCTTTGGTCATTCTGTCGCTTTCTAATTTTACTGACTCCGAAAAGAATTCTATTGCTTTATCTTGTTTAGCAGTATTTAAATTATAGGTTGCAAGATAATATGCCGACTTTGCAGAAGGCTTTTTAGAATGCAATTCAGCCGCTATTGATTCAAATATTGGAGCATTTTTACATGAAACTGAAAGCATTTTTGCTACAGATTGCAACCAGTAAATATCATTGATTTTATTTTGAAAATTGTTTTTAGCGTGAGAAACAATATTTTCACAAACCAAAAAATCTTTCATAAGAGATTCCATAGAAACAAGAACTCTATCATAAATTTCTTGATTAGCAGGCACAGTTTCCTTATTCATTTCTATAAGTGAAATTACATCTGTGTATTTGCTAAATAATTTATCTATAGTAATCGTTGCTTTTTCAGATTTATACTTTTCGACATATAACTGAAGATAAACAAAAATAGCTTCTGGATTTTGAAATGTTTTTTTCTGCAATTCATATGCTTGATCTAAAAGAATATAGATTTCATTATTAGTTCCAACTTTGTTTAAGTACAAAGCCATAGCACTTTTCTCAAAGTTACCATTATTGTTGTTTGGAAATGTTTTATCGTATAATTTAAATAGACCTAAAATTTCACGAACTTCTTTTTCTTTATCTTCTCTAGATGCTATCTCAATGTTGTATTGTTGCAATTGCAACCCTAATTGAAGCGACTTTTCACTAGAAGTAAGACAAGTCATTTTTATATCATTCCAAACTTCTTTGGCTTTAGCATAGTCTTTTACTTTTAAATACTGATCAAGTTTACTTTCTTTATCGGCACAATTCGTTTCTTGAGCAGTTCCAAATTGGAATGCAAAAATCATTAATAGAATAATTAATTTACGTTTCATGCTAATTGAAATTTAAAATTAGTCGTATTTTCTTTTTTGGAACCATCTATCATTAAGAGACAATCCAATGCTAAAATTCATGTAATGCTCTCTAACTAATCCTCCTTTTTGAGTCCCTCTATTTCCTAGTTCGAAGCCAACATTTACATTAGAGAAAGCTCCTCTTAGAGGCAAACCTAATCCAAGTGTTACTGCTGCATCTTCTATAGGTTGGTTATTAATAACTAAACCAGTATTTTCAAATCTAAACCCACCACGATAAACTACTCTTTCAAAATAGTTTGTAAATGACTTATAGTTTGGAATATAATAACCTCCTACAGTAAATCTAGTTGCATTCTCATACGATACATTGTCTATATCATTAAATCGATTTCCAAAATTACTTGTTCCTTGAAAAGTAAGTTCTGTACCAACAATCCATTTTTTTGTATCACCAATACCTAATCCGAAAGAAAATTTAGAAGGCATTTTCAATTTGGTGTCAGCTACTGTTATTTCTTCTTCATCACCTACAATTGCTTCGGCAACACCATCAACAGATTGAACAATTGCAATAAATCTTTCATTATTCAAAGTAATTGTTGCTTCTGGTGTATATGTTAAACTAGAAAAAAGAGAGATATTTTTATATAATTTAGTGTTGTAAGATAACCCTGCATTGAAATTCACTCCACTAGCCGACGATGAATTAGTTTCTCTAGTACTATATTGCACTTGTTCATATTCATTTGACGAATTTAAAGTAAATTGTGTAGATAAGCTTCTGGTATCAATTTTACCAAAATTGTATTGCACATCGGCTCCAAAACTAAAATTTTTAGCTAATTGATAACCAAAACCAAAGAAAACTTTATTTAGACCTCCTGTTCCTTTATAATAGTTATCCGTTCTTCCATCAGGAGCATAAACTGAATTTTTGATGTTGTATCCAACAGACGAATAAGGAATAAGACCAAATCCAAGTCCAACTTTTTTCAATGGAATACCAATAGCAAGATAATCAAGTGTGGTACGTTGTGCTTTTTCGTCTTTCTGATTTGTTTTCAATTGATTCACTGAAAAAGTACCTCCAACTGAAAAAGAAGTTAATTTCAAACTAGAATACATAGCTGGATTCTGAAGATTGATGTGAATACTATCTGTAACGACAGACAATCCTGCCATAGAACGATTTTCTACTGTACCTCTAAATCTAACATCACCAATTCCGTAGAATGAATATGGAGAAGATGTACCTTCTTGAGCGAATGAAACTAGCGAAAAAAGTAAACTAATGCTTACTATAATTTTTTTAATCATTGTTATTGTATTGAAAAGTTTGGTTCAAACTTTCTAAAAGAAAATTTGGATTGGCAAATATGGTATTTTTTAATCGTTCAGCCAAAAAATCTGCGTCTCCACCAGTTAAAATTATGATAAAGTTATCATTTTTATCTAAAACAGAGTTAATAAATCCATCTAATTCAAAAGAAACACCATTAATAACACCAGAATGAATGGATTGTGTTGTTGAATTTCCAACAATTTCGATGGGTTTTTCTTTCTTTAATAACGGCAATTTTGCGGTGTAATTGTGCAATGATTCGTATCTCAATCTTATTCCAGGCGATATAGCTCCGCCTAAATAATTATCATTTGAATCAATAAAGTCATAGGTAATGCAGGTTCCAGCGTCAATCACTAACCTATTTTTATTAGGATACTTGAGTACGGCACCTGATGCAAGAATCATTCTGTCAATACCTAGAGTAGTTGGCGAAGCATAAAGATTATTGAAAGGAAACTTACTTTCTCTAGTAATGAAATAAACATTTAGTCCTGAATCTAATGTCAAAAAATCACTTTTTTCAAGTTTCCCAACCGATGCTACTACTAAAATACTGATTTCTGAAATTTTTTTTATGACTTTTTTCAATGAGATTTGCCAGTCTTCATAGGCAATTATTTCTTTTTTCAAAAGCGTATTCTGTTCAAAAACAGCCGCTTTGATTTGTGTATTTCCCACATCGATGACTAAAAGCATAATTCTAAGTTTAGAGTTGCAAAGTTACAAATAGATTTTTTTTAAAATTTGTTTTGGATAAATTAAAAATCGTTCTATATTTGCACCCGCAATCAAGTAGCAGTAATGCTCCAAATTGTAAAGGTACCTTAGCTCAGATGGTAGAGCAATGGACTGAAAATCCATGTGTCCCTGGTTCGATCCCTGGAGGTACCACAAAAAACATCCGTAACAAACTTATTTATAAGTAGTTGCGGATTTTTTGTTTCTATTTTGTACGATTTATGTACGGTAAAATCAATTTTATATTTATAGCGTTTTAAAATTTATCAACCTGATTATAAAGCCCTTTTTGATTTACTCTAGCTTGTAAATTCCATTCCTGATACATTGGAAGCATTTCACAAAAAACTTCATTAAATGGCTTTGCATATCCTTCTTTTATCATAATTTCATTTAATACCCTACCATCTGCAAGAACTAAATAACCTAAAAGTCTTCCATATTTATCTACTAAATTATTTTCTTCTTGAATTAAAGTACAATTTTCATCTAAATTAACTTGACTTTTTAAAAAATTAAATGATGAAAAGCCAAGTTGAATTAAAAAAGCTGCTGGAATATTTAATTCTTTTTCATCTTTTTTTATTTTATTGCAATAATTAATTTCTGGTGCATCAATGCCGTATAAACGAATTTCAAATTCCTTTTTAGAAGCTAAATCTTCCAAAATTATTCCATCTCCATCAACAAAACGCTTCACTTTTAGCGGAATATTTTTAGTTTTTGTTGTATTTGCGTTAATATTCATTTAATTGCTTTATTTATAGTGTTGTTTTTCAGTTAGTTACGTTGTAAATTTAAAAAATAATTTTTAATAAAAAAAACATAGCTATGGCAAGACAGAAAGGACATGTAAAATATGTCGGGACGTTGGGTGAAGTTCGTCACTTCAAAATTAAAGGTAACGATGGTTACTTTGCAGGTTTAAAAGGTGGTCCATCCGCCGAGCAGGTTAAAACAGCACCTGGATTCATTCGTACACGTGAAAACATGTCGGAGTTCGCGGCTTGTGCGAATGCAGGAAAATCAGTTAGAATTGGTTTATCAGCATTAATGAAACAAATGACAGATAGTCAATTTACAGGAAGACTAACTGCTATTATGAAAAAAATAAATATTGAAGATGGTTCTGAGGCAAGAGGTCAAAGAGCAGTTTTGGTTTCACAACAACCTCAATATTTAAAAGGATTGGATTTCAATCGTAATATTTCATTTAATGGTGTCTTTTCTGCTCCGTTTACTTTAACAGCTAATGTTGATAAAAACGAAAGTACTTTGAGCGTTCCGGCATTTAATCCATTAAACTTTTTAAATATTCCATCAGGAGCAACACACTTCAGAATCATTAATGCAATATCAGTAATTTCAGATTTTGTATTTAATCCTGCTACTGGATCATATGAACCTGCTGAGCCGTTATTGAATGAAACTTCAAACATTTCATACTCTCCTTATACTCCTGTTGATGCAGTAACTACTCTTATAGATGTAGTAGCTACATTGCCTAATGCTCCGACAATTACAACAAATGTAGCTGTTCTTGGTAGTATTGGAATTGAATTTTATCAGCAAGTAGGTGTAAATTATTACTTGTTTAACGCAGGTAATGCAATGAAAATACAGGAAGTATTCTAAAAAAGACCATCAGTTTGTAGAATTGCAAAGTTTGCAGTGTTGCAAAGTTAAAACCCATTCGAAAGAGTGGGTTTCTTTTTTTTGCATCAATTTATCTATAATGTGGACTTATATTGGACTTAAATAGCAATCATATGTTAATCAACTATGAATCAAAAGAAAGAAAACCGTTTTTTTATCCAAAGAAAAAATGCAAGTATGCCCATAACTTTCCGATTTTAAAAAGACCATTCCGATAAAGTTTCATTTTGAGCTGTTTTTTTTAGAAAGAATGCTTACCGCAAAACGTCAATCGAAGTGAAAAACGTCTGGCATTCTTTCTGAAAAAAATTGCATCCTATGGGGTTTGGGGAAATGGAAGATTTCCCCAACTGAACTTACCTAGTGCGCTGGCAGTAGCGAAACAAGTGTGTAGTTTTTTATTTGCTTATCGGATTGTTGATTTATATTTTGTGGTTCTGGCAAATGAAAAACTATACTCTTGTGGGCAAATTTGATTTTTGAGGATGCCTTATTGTTCTTGCGAAATGAGGTTTTTCTATTTTATCAAAATGTTATTCGGAAATGTTATGGCATCTTCAAAAAACAATGAAAACTCTTTCCTAGTGCGTTGGCAGAAGCTCGAAGTAAGGGTATTCTTTTTTATTTGCTTATTGGGATGTTCTGATTGGTTTTCTTGGCTGCTTGATGCCTGAACGTAAATAGAAAGATAAAACTTGAATGTTACAACAATTATTGTTTTGAAAACGCTAGGTATCAAGCAGACGGAAAGCCAATTACTTGGGGATTTGTGGCAAATAAAAAAGAATACTCTTACTTGCATTATTGGGATTGTGGGTATAGAAAATTGCTTTAACCAAAAAAACAATAAACATTAAAAGCAATTTTTATACTTACAATGTCAATATGAAAATACTTCCTATTTCTTTTTATGTGGTTCGACTGTCTGCGTCTGTTTGGTTTCGGAAGAAGTTATGCGGAAAGAAAAAAGTTGTATTTAACGTAAACGTGATGCGGAGGTTTACAATTGCTAGTAACGGCTGGCTTTGCGTCTGTTGGGGATTTAAGAGCAGCGTATTTTCTGCTTTGTTGATTAGTTCAAAAACAAGATATAACATCTATTTACCACAACTGCCCCAATAGCGCAAAACCACCGTTACTAGCAGTTGTTTCTATTTATTCCAATATTCACACAAAGTATATTTTATCTATTTTGAATTAACGAAATGAAGCAAACAAAGAATTGATGCTAGGAATACTTGGACTAGGAGCGATTTTTGTGCAGATGAATGAGGTAATAATTACTTATAGAATGCCTCATTACACAATAATTGCTAACAAAACAAAAAAAGTTATTAACATTTTTAGTTAATTATTATCATAAATCAATATTAGTTAATTAAATTTGCACAAGAATTAAACATAATTAGTTATTATTTTTTTTGCTTTTAATTCTATTAGTATATGAAAGAATATAATCTTAAACAACAAAAGGCAATTAATAGTCTTTTATATGTAATAAGTAAGCTTGATAAAGCTGATACGCATAAAACATATAAAATATTGTATTTTGCTGACCAGAAGCATTTAGTAAGATATGGGAGACCTATTATTGGAGACACCTATGTTAAAATGCCTTATGGTCCCGTGCCTTCTTTTGTAAAAGATGTTGTAGATGAAAATATTAAAGGATTAGAAGAGGTTACAGCAAAATACAATAAGTTTTATTTAAAAGCATTACAGGAAGTAAATCTAGATTTTTTATCTGAAACAGATGTTGAGTGTCTTGATGAAGCACTGGAAGAAAATAAGTTGTTATCATTTGATGATTTAACAGAGAAATCACATGATTATGCCTATGAAAAATCAAATTGGGTTATTGGTTATAATGATATTGCAAGAGCAACAGCTCACGATGATTTAATATTACAATATATTAATTGTCAAATAATTAATGAAAATTTAGAATTATTATGAGTTTAGGGGATTTTTTTCCCGAAGACTTGAAGCAAAAGTTTGCAGAAAGGAGTATAGATATAGGGCAATCTATATTAATTAAAATAGATAATTTTAATATTAATTACGAAAAATATATTGTTCTGATTGGTTTTGATAAAGAGAATTTAGATTGTGGAGCTGTTGTTATTAATTCAGAAATAAACGAAAATTTATTTCCTACATATTATCTCAAAAGTTTACATGTTGAAATAGATGTGCAAAATCATAGCTTTTTAAAATATAATAGCTATATTAATTGTTCAGAAATAAAAACTTACCCAAAACAACAACTAATAGATTTCCTTAAGACAAACCCTGAAAGATTAGTTGGAAACATTAGTATAGATGTTTTAAAAAAAGTGCATTTAACATTAATGAGTGCAAGGACAATAACTAATTTTGAAAAGATAAAATACGGACTTATTTAATTATTTTTTCTCCAATCTGATGGATTTATTGGATTGTTATCTACCCATAAACCTATTTTGTTTTTTCTTGCATTGATTTCAAAAGTTGCTAATTCTTTTGATGATGAATACTTTTTATAATGCCAACCCATTCCTTTTTTTATTATTTCTGCTGATAAGTATTTATTATCTGTATCGTAGTATATCATTGCTATACTTCTACCATATCTATCTGTGTCAGTTACAACATATTTTATTGTTTTAAGATATATTTGGTCTGATGTAAATTGTTTTGCTTTTGTGCCGAATGGTTGGCTTTTTTCTGGACAATCTACTTCTGCTAACCTCAACGTTATTTGATTGTTTAAACTGTCTAAAACTACCACTGTATCGCCGTCTTTTATACCTATTACTTTGGCTTTTAAGGTAGTTTGACTAAATAACGTTGTAATTGAAAATAGAACAAATAAAAGTGTAATGTGTTTTCTCATAATAAACAAATATAGAAAAAAGTTTATCTAATAGCCCTGATTGGAGAGGAAATCCTCGCTTGTAAAAGCGAGATTGGAACGGAAAGCAGGAAAATGGATTGCTGATAATGCCCGAGCCATTCGCTCCTAATTTAAAATAACTTTAAATGTTTTTGATTGACTTTCTAATTGCAGATTGATAAAATATAAGCCTTTTGAATTGTTTGTAATATCTATAATATCTGTTGTAGTATTTTCGTTTACTAATTGACCTAGTGTATTATAAACTTTATATTTAAATACTTTATTATCATAATTATTGATATGAATTATATCATTTGTAATAGTTGGATAAAGTGAAATGCTTTCTAAAATATTATTATCTAATGACAATAGATTCCAAGTATTGGTTGCTTGTGGACCATTCCAAATAATAGTTGCTAAATAAGGATTATCAATAAATGGGTTTCTGTTACCTTGAATGTTATTTAAAATATTGTTTCTGTTTATTTCATATTGTGAAACTGGGTCTTGAGCATTCCAATCTAAAAAAACGTTTGGCATATCTCCAAAATTAGAATATGATGTACTTCCAACACCAACATTATTAGGTAAACATTGTGATGGATAACGAACATACATATACATTATCATTCGTGCTATATCACCTTTCCATTGATTGCCTGGATACCAATTACCTGCAATTGTAATATAAGACATATCAAGACCTGAACCTTCTTCAAACTTTCTATTACTTCGTGAATTATTTCTATCATTATCTATAGAACGTAAATGAT
>Ga0209572_1000532_pt1 | contig 53230 bp, 49 predicted proteins | sample EBPBio232012_DNA_FD_185867 | JGI IMG/M metagenome (GOLD analysis project Ga0209572, IMG submission 185867) | Wastewater treatment Type I Accumulibacter community from EBPR Bioreactor in Madison, WI, USA - Reactor 1_1/23/2012_ DNA (SPAdes)... | ecosystem: Engineered > Bioreactor > EBPR >...
TAACCCGAAACATTTTTTCCAATGTTTTGGAAATAGCGAGCCAAAGCACTCATTCCGATGCCTCCAATTCCGATGAAATAGACGTTATGTATTTGATTTAAGTTCATTCTTATTTTACTATATCATTCCAAAGTTTATCCACCAAATTTGATGCAATCGTTACAATTATAAATATCAACACTATAAATAAGCCCCCATAAAAAGATTTTTTAAAACCAATTTTATCTGCTTTATAATCATAATAAAAAGCAATTCCTATTGACAAAATGAAAATTAATGATATGATGAATATCCAAATCATTTTATCAATTCAACTATTTGTTCAACTATATCTTTTGTTGCGTTTGGCTTGGCTAATTTCTTCATGCTTTCGCTTAAACTTTTTTGCAAATTCTCATCGTGAATTAGTTTATTGAAAACTGATTCGAATTTTTCGTCTAACTCACTTTCTTTTATTAGCAAAGCGCCATTTTTATCTACAATTGCTTTCGCATTTTTGGTTTGATGATCTTCGGCTACATTTGGTGATGGAATAAAAATAGTCGGTTTGCCAACCAAACATAATTCTGATACTGACGAAGCTCCAGCTCGAGAAATCACGAAATCTGCAGCAGCATAAATCAAATCCATTCTGTCAATAAAAGAAACTACTTGCACATTCTCCAACTCAGAAAAATGCTTGTAATCTGTCATATATAAATTACCACATTGCCAAAATATTTGCAAATTATTATTTCGTAAAAAATCAATTTCTTTGGCTATTAGTTGATTGATTCTTCTTGCACCTAAACTTCCGCCAATGATCAGTAATGTCTTTTTGTTTTCATCTAAATTGAAATAAGACAACGCTTCACTTCTTTTAGAATCGATATCTAAAATATCTTGACGAACTGGATTTCCTGTAAACACAATTTTATCTTTTGGAAAAAATCGTTCTAAATTTTCATAAGCAACACAAATGGCATTAGCTTTTTTACTCAATAATTTATTGGTAATTCCAGGATAAGAATTTTGCTCCTGTATTACGGTTGGAATATTCAAACTATTGGCAACTTGTAATAATGGTCCACTTGCAAATCCACCTGTCCCGATGACAACATCTGGCTTGAACTTCTTAATTATTTTTCGAGATTTCCATAAACTATTAACTAATTTTAATGGAAACATGGCATTCTGTAACGTCAATTTTCTTTGTAAACCTGCAATCCAAAGTCCTTCAATAGCATAACCTGATTGAGGTACTTTTTGCATTTCCATTTTATCTTGCGCGCCTACAAAAAGGAACTCCGCATCTGGAAAACGCGATTTTAATTCGTTGGCAATAGCGATTGCAGGATATATATGTCCACCTGTTCCGCCACCACTTAATATGAATTTTAATTTTTTCATTTTTATCTTATTGCCTTGAAAGGCAGTTCAATTTATTTTTTTCGCATTCCTTTTATGGCAAGCATTGGATTTTCTTCAATTGAAAAATCTTCCTCCATTATTTTGCCTTTGATGGATGCTTTCATTTGGTTTACTTTCTCTTGATTTTCATCAACTTCATCTTCTACACCATTCAATTCTCTGTCGATGATTCTTTGTAAAACTTCGTCTCTTTTTTTCTTTTCTTCGAGTTCTCTTTCGGCTTCTTCGAGTTCTTTTGCAATTTCTTCTTCTTTTTTGGTAACGCTTAAAATAATTCCGAGAGCGATACACGTCATCCAAACAGAACTTCCTCCTGAACTGATTAATGGTAATGTTTGTCCAGTAACTGGCAACAACTCGACCGCAACTGCCATGTTAATTAATGCTTGAAATATTATTGGAAAACCGAGTCCGACGACGACTAATTTTCCGAAAAGCGAATTGGCTTTGTGCGATGCCACAACAAATCGGAACAACAATAAAAGGTAAATTGAAATTATTGTAAAAGCTCCAAATAGTCCAAATTCTTCTACAATTATGGCGAAAATAAAATCGGAAGATGATTGAGGTAAGAAATTCTTTTGAACACTCTTTCCAGGTCCAAGTCCGTATATTTCGCCTGATGCAATTGCGATTTTAGCCTTCTCAATTTGATAATCATCTTCATCTGGTTTGTCGCTTGTAAAATTATCAATACGACTAATCCAAGTATCCACACGATTTGGGAAAGCATCTGGGAATTTTTTGGCAATTAGAATGAAAAACAATCCGCAAAGCAATCCTGTTCCAAGAATGATTCCGATGTATTTTAATGGATATTTTCCAATAAATGTTAGCATAATAACCATTGAAAAAATTAAAGCTGCTGTAGAAAAGTTAGCTGGAAAAATTAGACCAACAGTTACAAATACTGGTAACCAAAGTTCTAGAAGCGATTGTTTAAAATCGGGTGCAACTTCTCTTTTTTTGGACAAATACCTTGCTACAAAAATATACAACACAATTGCTGCAAAGGTTGATGTTTGAAAGGATATTCCAATGAATGGAATTTGAATCCAACGACTAGCATTTGCTCCATCAATTACAGTTCCTTTTACCAAAGTATAGACTAATAAAACCCAAACAATTGGCAAAGCAATTCTTGAAATTCCTCTAAAATAATGATAAGGAATTTTATGAACTTGATAAATTATTACAAATCCAATTGTGATATGAATGGCGTGCTTTAGCAAATAGGTCAAAGCATTTCCTGAGCCATGTCGCATGTAAGCCAAATTACTACTCGCACTAAAAACAGGCATAAAAGAGAACAGCGCCAAAAGAGCAACAAATGCCCAAATGACTTTATCTCCGTGTAGTCTGCTTATTAGTTGTTTCATAATTTAGTTTATGAGTTTAATGGTTTAAGAGTTTAAAAGTTCTATAAATTCCTTACTTCTCTTTTAAATTGATTCCCTCTGTCTTCGTAGTTTTGAAATAAATCGAAACTTGCGCAAGCTGGAGATAATAGAACAGTATCACCTTTTTCTGCGATGTGTCTTGCTGTATTTACTGCATCGTGCATATTATCTACTTCAACCATCATATCAACAACATTTCCAAAAGCGTCAATTATTTTCTTGTTATCAACACCAAGACAGATAATTGCTTTTACTTTTTCGTGAACTAAGGGCATTAATTCAGCATAATCGTTTCCTTTATCAACACCTCCAACAATCCAAACTGTTGGAGTTGTCACGCTATCTAAAGCGAAGAACGTAGCGTTTACATTAGTAGCTTTACTATCATTGATGTATTGCACATTGTGAATTTTTAAAACTTTTTCCAAACGATGTTCAACACCTTGAAAATTTGACAAACTCTCACGAATGGTTTGCTTTCTGATGCGCAAAATATTCGCTACAGAAGTTGCTGCCATTGCATTTTTCATGTTGTGTTTTCCTTCAAGTGCAATGTTAGAAGTTTCCATTAAAAATTCTTCTTGGTTGATGTTGATTTCCATAGTGTTGTTGTTTAAAAATGCTCCGTTTTCAATTGATTTTGATATCGAAAATGGAATTAATTGTGCTTTTACTTTGTTATTTTTTAACCAATTCCCGATGGCTTCATCATCTGCATCATAAATGAGATAATCGTCTTCGGTTTGATTCATTGTTATTCTAAATTTGGATGCGATGTAATTTTCATATCTATAATCATATCGATCTAAATGATCTGGACTTATATTAGTAATTATGGCAATATGTGGCTTATAATTTATGATTCCGTCTAATTGAAAACTGCTTAATTCTAACACATAAGAATCATAGTTTTCTTCAGCAACTTGCCATGCAAAACTTTTTCCAATGTTTCCTCCTAATCCGACATTTAATCCTCCTTCTTTTAGCAAATGATATGTCAACATTGTTGTTGTTGTTTTACCATTACTTCCTGTAATTCCAATGGTCATTGCTTTTGTAAAATCATTTGCAAATTCAATTTCAGAAATTACTGGAATTCCTTTTTCGATAAGCTTTTTTACAATTGGAGCTTTTTCTGGAATTCCCGGACTTTTCATTACTACATCAGCATTTAGAATTTTATCTTCTGTATGCTGTTCGTCTTCCCATTGTATTTCATATTGATTAAGAACGTCTCTGTAATTGTCTTTAATTTTTCCGAAATCAGATACAAAAACATCATATCCTTCTTTCTTTCCTAGAATTGCTGTTCCAACTCCACTTTCGCCTCCGCCAAGAATTACTAATCGCTTCATTATCTCAATTTCAATGTTACAATTGCTACAATAGCCAATAAAATGGTTACAATCCAAAAGCGAGTTACAATTTTACTTTCATGGTATCCTTTTTTCTGATAATGATGATGTAATGGCGACATTAAGAAAATTCTTCTTCCTTCGCCAAAACGCTTTTTCGTATATTTGAAATAAGTCACTTGAATAATCACTGATGCACTTTCGGCAAAGAAAATGGCACATAAAACAGGAAGTAGCATTTCTTTTCTTACCGAAATTGCTAAAACTGCTATAATTCCACCAATGGTCAAACTTCCTGTATCACCCATAAAAACTGATGCTGGATAAGAATTATACCAAAGAAATCCGATTAAAGCTCCAACGAAAGAAGCTATAAAAATGGTCATCTCACCTGAGTTTGGAATGTACATCACATTCAAGTAATTTGACAAAATGATATTACCCGAAATAAATGTGAAAATACCGAGTGCGAGTACTGATATTGCTGATGTTCCTGCAGCTAAGCCATCAATTCCGTCGGTTAAATTGGCACCATTTGAAACTGCTGTAATAATGAAAATTACAATTGGAATGAATACCAACCAAGCCCAATTTTGATAATCGTCTGTAAATGGTTTTAGGATTTGAGCATAATCCAATTCGTTATTTTTTGTAAACGGAATTGTTGTCGTAGTTGCCTTTATTTCTTTAGCAGGTTGTGAAATTGTATTTCCAGTTTGGTTGAACGTAATTGGTGTTGCTGACTTTTCACGAACAGTAACTGCTGGACTAAAATACAACACCGAACCAACAATAATTCCTAAACCGACTTGACCAATCACTTTAAAAATTCCTTTTAAACCTTGTTTGTCTTTTTTGAAGATTTTAATGTAGTCATCAATAAAGCCAATCGTTCCCATCCAAAGAGTAGTGACAATTAAAAGAATGATATAAATATTATTCAATTTAGTCAGTAACAAAACTGGTATCAACGTTGCGAAAATGATGATTAATCCACCCATTGTTGGCGTACCTGCCTTTTGCGTTTGACCTTCTAAACCTAACTCACGAACAGTTTCACCCACTTGTTGATTTCTCAAAAAAGTGATGATTTTTTTTCCGTAAATGGTTGATAGAGTTAATGATAAAATTAACGCTATAGCCGAACGAAACGTAATATATTGAAACACTCCTGTTCCGGGAATGTCAAGTGTTTTGTCTAAATATTCAAATAAGTAGTATAACATATTGGTTAGGTATATTGGGTTATTTGTTCATTTGTTCTAAAAATTCTTTAACTATTTTCATATCATCAAAATCATGGCGAACACCTTGAATTTCTTGATAGGTTTCGTGTCCTTTTCCTGCAATTAGAATGATATCATTGGCGTTTGCTAATTGACACGCCGTTTTTATGGCTTGTTTTCTATCTTCAATAGAAAGTGATTTTTTGAAATTTTGTGGTTCAACTCCTGCTTCCATTTCGGCGATAATCGTTGATGGATTCTCAGTTCGTGGATTGTCAGAAGTGATGATAACTTTATCGCTCATTTGTGTAGCGATGTTTGCCATTATTGGTCTTTTCGTTTTATCTCTATCGCCACCACAACCTACAACGGTTATTAATTGTTCGTTTTTTGTTCTAATATCATTAATGGTTTTTAGTACATTTTCTAAAGCATCAGGCGTATGAGCATAATCTACAATGGCTGTAATTTTATCATTTGAAACAATAAACTGAAAACGACCTGAAACACTTTCTAATTCCGATAGTAATCTCAAAACTTCAAGCGATTCTAATCCTAATTCAACAGCTGTTCCGTAAATTGCAAGTAAATTATAGGCGTTAAATGTTCCGATAAGTTTTACCCAAACCTCATTTTCATTAATTTTAAGCAACAATCCTGAAAGTTGATTTTCAAGAATTTGCGCTTTATAATTAGCATACGATTTTAAAGCATAAGTCAATTTTCTTGCATTGGTATTTTGAAGCATTACTGCTCCATTTTTGTCATCAACATTAGTCAATGCAAAAGCTGATTTTGGTAAATGATCAAAAAACGATTTTTTAACATCACGGTATTCTGCGAAAGTTGGATGATAGTCTAAATGATCGTGCGATAAATTAGTAAAAACGCCACCTTCAAACTGCAATCCTTCTGTACGTTTTTGATGAACACCATGTGAACTCACTTCCATAAAACAATAGTCGCAACCGATTTCAATCATTTCATTTAAAAAATAATTGATGGTTAAAGAATCTGGTGTTGTATGTGTTGCTTTGTGTTCCACATCATTGACCATAATTTTTACTGTGGAAAGCAAACCAACTTTATATCCTGCTTTTTTGAATAATTGGTACAAAAGTGAAGCAATAGTTGTTTTACCATTGGTTCCTGTGATTCCAACTAAACGTAATTTTGACGATGGATCATCATAATAATTGGAAGCCATAAAAGCCAAAGCCGAGTTGGTATCTTTAACTTGGATGTAAGTAATTCCGGTAATGATTACTTCTGGCAATGTATCACAAACAATTACAACTGCACCTAGATTAATAGCTTTTTCTATAAAATCGTGACCATTAGAAACTGTACCACGGATGGCTACAAAAACGTCGTTTTCTTGAATTTTTCTCGAATCGAATTCGATTTTATTCACGGCAATTTCTGTTGAACCTTTTACAGCTTCAATAGCAACTTTATATAATATGTCTTTTAAAACGATCACGATAATTCTAGTGTTATGATTGTATTTTTGATAATAGGTTGTCCGGCTTGAATTGATTGATTCTTCACTTTTCCAATTCCTTTTACTTTTACTTTAATTCCTAAATTTTCTAAAAGAGCTACTGCATCCATTCCTGGCATTCCTTTTAGATTTGGAATTGTATTTTTTACATTTTGTGCTTTTGTAAAATATTCTTGATATTTAGTTTCTTGTTTGACTACTTTTTTATCAAGATTTTTAATTTCGTTTGTTGATGGTGCGTCGGTAAAAATCTTTTGTGCGATTCTCTTGAAAACTGGTCCAGCAACATCTGCTCCATAATAATTGTTCATTGATGTATTTGGTGCATGCACTACAACAATGCAAGAATACTTAGGGTTTTCAGCTGGAAAAAACCCTACGAACGAAGAGATATAATGTTTATCATTTCCTCCGTTTTTCCCATAATTAGCTTGTGCTGTACCTGTTTTTCCTGCCATGGAAAAATCTTTAGAATACAACTTTGCGCCTGTTCCTCTTTTTACCACATTCAACAACAATGATTTTAATTTTTTGATAGTTGCATCAGAACAAATCTTCGGATTGATAATTTGTTTATCAAACTTCTTGATCGTTTTATTCCATTCTTTAATTTCTGATACAAATTGTGGTTTTACCATTTCTCCGTTATTTGCAACAGCGTTGTACAAAGTCAACGTTTGTAATGGTGTCATTGCAACATTATATCCAAAAGCCATCCATGGCAATGTGTTTGGATGCCAATTTTTATCACTAGGTTGATGAACAATCGGTTTTCCTTCTCCTTGAAATGGTAATCCAAGAGGTTTGTTTAATCCCAAATTATTAATTCTATTTACAAATTGTTCTGGATTATTTTTATAATTTTCTACAACAGCTTGAACTAAAATAGTATTGGAGGAAACCTCGAAACCTCTTCCTAAAGAAATTTTTCCATATCCACCTTCATGCGAATCGCGAACTTTATCGCCTCTGTAAGTAATAATACCACCACGACTGTCATAAACCTTTGACGTATCTACTTTATTATCATCCAAAAGCGCAATCATATCAATCAATTTGAAGGTAGAACCTGGTTCGTGGGATTCAGCTACAGCATAATTTATAGTTTCATAATAATTACCTGATTTTTCGTCTCTTCCTAAATTAGAAATCGCTTTAACTTGACCTGTTTTGGTTTCCATTACAACAACACAACCGTGTTCGGCTCCATATTCTTCTAGCTGTTTCAACAAGGCGTGATGTGCAATATCTTGAATATAAACATCAATAGTAGAAATTACATCGTATCCATCTTGTGGATCAACTTCGTTTTGATCACGAATAGGTTTCCATTGTCCTTTGGCAATTTTTTGCTTTAAAACTTTTCCGTCTTTTCCGTTAAGATATTTCCCGAAAGCACCTTCGATTCCGACTCTTTTTTGAACTCCATTTTCATCAATTCTATCGTAACCGATTGTTCTCTCAGCAATTTTTCCAATAGGATGTTCACGAACTGTTTTTTGTTCTACAATAATTCCGCCTTTGTAAGCACCTTTGTTGAAAAGTGGAAATTTTTTAATTTTTGAATATTCCGTATAACTTAAATCTTCTGCAATTAGAGTATATCTACTTTTATTAGCACGTGCCTTTCTCAATAATGATTGATAATGAGAAGTTGGTTTTCCTAATAATTTAGACAAACTCATTGCAAGTGAATCGGCTTTGCTTTCGAAATCTTCTGCCTTTGGAGCAACAGCGTCAAAACGGATAGTATAATTAGGAATTGATGTTGCAAGTAAACTTCCATCTGAGGAATAAATATTTCCTTTATTAGCTGGAATTACAAAAGTTTTTACCGTTCTATCTTTAGCTAATTTTCTGTAATAGTCACCTTCTACCCACTGTATATTAGTAAGTTTTATGGTTATCGCCAACGCCATCAAAAAGATGATGAACGCCATCAGATAAATTCTGTAAGAGATATTTTTATCTTCTACTGCCATATTTTTTTAAAGAAACTTTTTTCTTCTGGTTGTTTAACTTTTATTTTTTGTGGTGGGACCTGTGATGGAAATATACTTCTAGCTTCCATCTTTTTTGAAACCGTAGATTCCATTTTTAACTTCATTAATTCCGAACGTCTGTCAACAAATTCTGAACGTAATTCTTTTACTTCGTTTGTCAAATCAGCGATTTTGAATATTTTTTGTTCAAATCGATGCGTGTTAGCAATCATGATTATGGCAAGTACAATTAAAAACACAATGAAACGCCAATTTTTAGTAGCATCTTCATTGACAAGAAATCTTGCTTTTAATATGTTATAAATTCCAATTTTCATTTTTTATGTTTTGCCACGAATTGCACGAATTCTGGATACTTATTATTTCACGAATTAAAACTGAACACTGCGACTGAACACTGCTAACTATTTCTTCTCTGCTATTCTTAGCTTTGCGCTTCTTGCACGATTGTTGATTTTTATTTCTTCTTCGGTTGGAACAATTAGTTTTCCTATTAATTTGAATGGCACTGAAAAATTTCCGAAGAAATCGCGTTCTGGTTCGCCTTCAAACATTCCGTTTTTCATGAATCTTTTTACTAATCTATCTTCTAAAGAATGATAGGAAATCACACTTAATCTTCCTTCAGGTTTTAAAATATCAAGAGATTGTTCTAAGAATTCTTTCAAAACATCCATTTCTTGATTGACTTCAATTCTAATCGCTTGATAGATTTGAGCCAAAATTTTATTTTTAAATTGTTCTGGCAAAAAACGTTGCAAAATCAATTTCAATTCATCGGTTGTATCAATAGATTTTATTTCTCTTGCTTCAATAATTGTTCTTGCTAAAGCTGGAGCAATTTTTAATTCGCCATAATCAAGAAAAACTCTTTTTAAATTAACATCATCATATTCATTGATAATTTTATGAGCATTCAATTCATTTCTTTTGCTCATCCTCATATCTAAATCGGCATCAAAACGCGTTGAAAATCCTCTCTCTGGAACATCAAATTGATGTGATGAAACTCCTAAATCAGCTAAAATTCCATCTACTTGTTTGATTCCATGAAATCTTAAAAATCGTTTGATGTATCTAAAATTTTCTTTAATCAAAGTAAATCGTTCATCTGGCAAAGCGTTTTCCCAAGCATCTTCATCTTGATCAAAAGCAAATAATTTTCCATTCACACCAAGGCGATTCAAAATCTCTTTTGAATGTCCACCGCCACCAAAAGTGACATCTACATAAACACCATCTGGAATACAATTTAAACCGTCAACTGTTTCTTTTAATAATACTGGATTATGATATTCCATTGTCGTCGTCATTTACATTTCCCATTACATCTTCTGCCAAATCAGCAAAATCTCCAACAGAATCATCTATAGCTTTTTCGTATAAATCTTTATCCCAAATCTCAACAATATTGACTGTTGAAGACAACACAACATCTTTAGTAATTTGAGCAAAATTGGTCAAATCTTTAGGCACAAGAAGACGTCCTAAAGCATCAATTTCAACCACTTTTACACCGGCTTGAAAACGACGAATAAAGTCGTTATTTTTCTTTACAAATCGATTGAGTTTGTTCACTTTTTGCATCATTAAATTCCACTCTGCCATTGGATAAAGCTCCAAACATGGCTGAAAAACAGAACGTTTCAAGACAAATCCATCTTGAAGCGAAGCGGCAAGTTGCTTCTTCAAAGGAGCAGGCAAAAGCAGCCTTCCTTTGACGTCAACTTTACATTCATATGTTCCGATTAATGAGTTCAACTAATTAGTTTTTAATGATAATGAGCAAAAATATAAAATAATTCTCCACATTTTACCACATAACTCCACTTTGTTAATAAGTTTTACCACTTTTAGAATTTTGTTAATTACTTTGAAACCCAACCTACTTTGAATAATAATTAACAAAACATTTAGAATCGTTGATTTAACGCAATAAATTGACAGTCAAACAGATTTAGTTGCGAAATATTTAATAAAAAGTTAGTTTTATAAAATTTGAAAAGAACGTAAAATGATTTGTTGAAATGTTGATAATTGTAAAAAAATAAAAAATAAAAAGCATTAAGAAATTGTGAAATTCAGCCAAATAAAAGCTGATATATTTTGATTTCGTATTTAAAAACTTATATTTGTAACAATTGAAAAAATGAGCCAAAGAATATGGATTTGACTACAGTAAAAGATAAAAAATACAATTATATTGAGGTTGGAGAAGGAACTCCAATTGTTATTTTGCATGGCTTAATGGGTGGATTAAGTAACTTTGAAGGAGTTGCTAAACATTTCTCTCAAAAAGGATACAAAGTTGTTATTCCTGAGTTGCCACTTTACACACAAAATATTTTAAAAACCAACGTTAAAGCTTTTGCAAAATATGTGAAAGACTTTATTACTTATAAAGGTTTTGACCGTGTAATTCTTTTAGGAAATTCACTTGGTGGACACATTGCCTTATATCATACAAAAATGTATCCTGAAAAAGTTGCCGGACTTGTAATAACAGGAAGTTCTGGGCTTTATGAAAGCGCTATGGGCGATAGCTATCCAAAAAGAGGTGATTATGAATACATTAAAAAGAAAGCGGAAGCCGTTTTTTATGATCCAAAAGTGGCTACAAAAGAAATGGTTGACGAAGTTTTTGACGTAGTAAATGATAGAATTAAAGTTATAAAAACGCTTACTATTGCTAAAAGTGCTATTCGACACAATATGGCAAAAGATTTACCAAAAATGCATGTGAAAACCTGCTTAATTTGGGGTAAAAATGATGCTGTAACTCCACCAGAAGTAGCTGAAGAATTTCATAAGCTAATGCCAAATTCAGATTTATATTGGATTGATAAATGTGGTCACGCTGCTATGATGGAACATCCGGATGAGTTCAATAGATTACTTGAAATCTGGTTGACAAAAGAGCATTTGTAAGATTAAAATGATTCTGATTGAATCAAAAAAAATATCATGAAAATTAATACTGCCGAATTTATTATTAGCAATTCAGATGTGAGCAAATGTCCTTTGGAACGTTTGCCTGAATATGCTTTTATAGGTCGTTCTAATGTTGGGAAATCATCCCTGATTAATATGTTGACCAATAATAAAAATTTGGCAAAAACATCAGGAAAACCAGGAAAAACGCAATTAATAAATCACTTTAAAATTAATTCCAACTGGTTTTTAGTTGATTTACCTGGATATGGTTATGCAAGAGTTTCCAAAAAAACAAAAGAAGTTTTTCAGGAATTTATTACCGATTATTTTGAACAAAGAGAACAATTGGTTTGCGCTTTTGTATTAATAGACATTAGACTTGAAGCGCAAAAAATTGATTTAGAATTTATAGAATATTTAGGCGAAACAGAAGTTCCATTTTGTATTATTTTTACTAAAGCAGACAAAATTAGTAAAGGAAAAGTCGCTGCTCATATTGCTGCTTATCGCAAAGAATTGCTAGCAAACAATTGGGAGGAAATGCCACAACATTTCGTAACCTCATCAACAGAAGGAACCGGAAAAGAGGAACTTTTACAATTTATTGATGGTGTAAATCAAGAGGTATTTAAAGAAATGAATGAGTTTTAGATAAACAAAAAATGGTTCGCAATTGCGAACCATTTTTTTTATCCTTTTAATTCTAATTTCTCAGCAAAATAATCAGTGAAATCTCTCATGGTTGATGCCATTTTTTCATCTTGCGTAGCTCTTTCAAAAGTATCAGCCATTGCTACTAGCGTTTGATGGAAAAAGATTTTCATCTCATCAACAGGCATATCTTTTGTCCATAAATCAATTCGCAAAGTTTCTTTGGCGTTGCTATCCCAAATTGACAAAAGCATAGCTTTAGCTTCTTCAAGTTCTACTCCTCCATCTTGTGCTGTCCATGTTAACTTATCTGGAACACGATTTTCATCAAGTTCTACTACAAATTTTATTTCTGATGTTATTTTATTACTCATTCTTTTTTGGTTTGTATTTTGATAATTCGAAAATATCTTTTTCGTTCATTTTTATTAAATCTTGGATGGTTACTTTTGGATTGTTTTCAATAAAAGAACGAACAATTTGCCATCCAACCCATTGTCCAATTCTACCTGGAGACTCGTTATCAATTTCTAAATAAAATTTAGAAAATGGAGCTACATTTATAAAACGATTAGCCAATTTAGAATCGGTGCTGTATAACAACTTATCGTTTACAAAATATTCCCAAATGTAACTTTCATTTTCTTTACTCCATTTTATTTGGTCTTCAGAATAGCCAATTCTTTCTGCATCTGAATATTCTGGAAGTAAAATATCTTTTAAATAAAGTTCTTTTCCAGAGCTTATCATCATTGAAAGCAAATCTTTATCTTTTGGATTAGGCAAAACGCCAAAAGCAAAGCTAGAAACAATGTCTGGAAGCATTTGTCTTTGTTCGAAATTTTGTCTTAAGTAAGCTGGAAACTCACCATAAAACTTATGGTCTTTCCCTAGATATAATTCTAAAGCAATAACTAATTTATCATTTGCATAAATCGCTTTACTATTATTATCCATTTCAGAAATTACCGTGTAGATTGTTGGCGTTTTAATTGTTGGAAAATAATATTTAATATGCTTAAATAAATCTTCAATTTCAGATTGTTGAGTTCCGAAATTTTTATATTTTTTCTCAACTTCTTGATACAATTCTCTCCATTGTGGATGTTGCATTTTATCAATCCAAACCGCATCTGGCGTGCCTTCAGGGAAAAAATCTGGATATTCAGCTTTTACATCAGCCAAATTTTCAGGTTTTGCATCAAAGAAAGCTTGTTCGAAACGAACTACTTTCATTTCGACTGGAATTTCTTCAACTGCTTTTTCTACCTTGCTTTTGTTATCACAAGAAAAAAGTAAAAGTCCAATTGTTGCTAGATAAAAATATTTTTTCATGTTTTATTTTAATATTTTTGCAAATATACATTACGAATTCTTAATTCATCTCTAAACTATGCCTAAAAAAAGTACAATTCAGGTAGAAAAAGTAAACGAACACATTGTTAGTTGGTTAAAAACTTATGCTAATAACGCAAAAGTAAATGGTTTTGTTGTAGGAATTTCTGGTGGAGTTGATTCTGCGGTAACTTCTACGCTATGCGCGCAAACTGGCTTAACAACATTATGTATTGAAATGCCAATTCATCAAGCTCAAAATCAAGTTAGTAGAGGAAGAGAACATATTGAGCAATTGATGAAACGATTTCCGAATGTGAGTCGTGCTGAAGCAAATTTAACTCCAATTTATGAGAGTTTTAAAACAGAAATGCCTGTTGGCGAAAGTGATACAAAATATCATTTATCATTAGCCAATACTAGAGCACGTTTAAGAATGACAACTTTGTATTATTTTGCTGGAATTCATGGCTTATTGGTTGCTGGAACTGGAAATAAAGTAGAAGATTTTGGTGTTGGATTTTATACAAAATATGGCGATGGTGGCGTTGACTTGAGTCCAATAGCCGATTTGATGAAAAGTGATGTTTATGCACTTGGAAGCTATTTAGAAATTCCAAAATCTATACAAAGTGCAGCTCCAACAGATGGTTTATTTGGTGACAATCGAACTGATGAAGACCAACTTGGCGCTAGTTATGACGAATTGGAATGGGCAATGCTTGAGAACGAAAAAGGAAGTAAATCGGAAGACTTCACTGGTCGAGAAAAAGAAGCCTTTGACATCTACAAACGATTAAATTTCGTAAATCAACATAAAATGAACCCAATACCAGTTTGTGAGGTTCCAAATGCCTTGAAATAATATTTTAACATTGATTCACAATTGTTTGCATTTTTTTTGTAACTTTACAATAAGATTTTAAATCTTTTATTAAAAAATTAAAATTATGATAAATGTTTGTCTTGCCGATAATTACCCAGTGGTTCATTATGGCGTAAAATCATATTTTAAAGATCATCCAGAAATTAGTGTGGTCTCAAATGTTGGAAATTTCTTTATGGTTCCGGATGCTTTGAGGAATAAAGAAATCAATGTTTTAGTAATAGATCTAGAACTTGACGGATTGAAAAGTATCTACGAATTAAAAGCAATAATTAAGAATTTTCCTAACACTAAAGTTTTAGTTTTTACGAGCTTAAACGAGCAAATTTATGCTCCCAACGCTATAAAAGCTGGTGTTGCTGGATTTGTGCACAAATCGTCCAAATTAGAAACTCTAGGAACTACAATTATTAGAGTTCACCAAGGAATTGTAATGCTTAGTGATAGTATTAAAAGAAATTTAGCTTTGATTGCTAAACAAAATAAAAGCGAACGTCTTTACAGAAAATTATCTAACAGAGAAATTGAAGTACTGCGTTACTTGTGTGACGGAAAGAAAAATAATGAAATCTCTAAGGTTTTAGGACTAAATGAAAAAACAATTTCAACTTACAAACTAAGACTTCTACAAAAACTAAATGTTACTAATTTAGTAGATTTAGTAAATAAAGCGAAGACTTTAGATATCGTTTAATTTTATATTAGATTTTAGATATTAAATATTAGATACAAAGCTCAAATTTCAATAAGAAATTTGAGCTTTTTTAATTATGTCTAGAAATTACTATTCCTAATTTTTTGGTGAACATATTTATAAATAACTATTCTTTTATCATATCTTTTAGTAAATCTGAATCTTCACTTATATTCAAATTATAATTTAAAAATGATTTTTTTTTGTTTATGTATTTTTTTATCTCTCCTGTTTTATATTTAAAAATTATTTCGTTCAAGTACTCATATTGATTTGAAACAATATAATCAAACTCAATTATAACATTATCTTTATAAATTGAAATTATCCTATTGTGAGAGTTCAAATTAATTTCAGGTATTATTTCTGTACTTACAAAACAATTATCGTTTTTATATAAATATTTGTTCACAACATTTATAGATTTGTTTTTGTAATTAATTGTGAAAATTGAAACTTTTTTTGATGATTTAATAACACCATAAATAATTGAATTATTGTTAAAAGCAACTTGTTTAAAAGGCTTATCTCCTCCAAATTTATAGTAATCTATATCATAAAATAATTCTCCTCCTTTAGACTTGAAATTCTTTATCCATTCCTCTCCTAAATTTGAGTTACTTTTATTTTGACAAAAAGCAAACATGATAAATATTAAAACATATCTCATGATAATTATTGATATTAAATATTAAAATTAATCTTAAATTTCGAAATGAAATAAGAACTTTTTAATTATGTCTAGAAATTACTCTTCCTAATTTTTTGGAGAACATATTGGTTAATCCTAAATAGTCAACCACCATTGAAAGTGTTTCAGTATTATCAACTTCTGTTTCTTGCGTTACAGATGATTTTAATTCGTCTATGATTTTATTTACTAAAAACCATCTTAAGGTTAGAATGGTTTCTGAAACGTATTGACTTATGGTTTTGTCTTTTGCTTTTACAAAAATGTTTTTAGCTTCCCAATTGTGCAATGATTCTCGCTCGTCATTCATAAGAATTGACGTTACTTCTTGCGATAATTCTGGTGGCAATTGTGATAAATATTTCTCCAATTCGAAGGTTTCATTCTGATTAAAATAGGTAATCAAATCATCATAAATATTCTTAAATAATGGATTGGCAAGTTCGGTTTCGTCTTCTTGTAAGCTTAGAAAAATGCGTTGATACACTTTATATCTGTTCATTTCTTTTACCTCAACCATTTCACCTTTCTCATTTGATTTAAGCAAAACATCTTCAAATTCATCTTCTACATTTCCGTAGATTAAAAGAATTTCTATGATTTTTTGTTCCAATTCATATTGAATATCAATATTGGCTGCAACAACTGGATTTTCATTTTTTACGACTTCAAAAGCGGTTTGTTCTTCTTTTAGTTTTTTGCCTAAATCGGAAATGTCTTTTTTTACTAATTGTGCTAAAGTATTAAAAAGCACATCTTCGGAAATATCCATGATTCTGGAGGTTTCTTTGATGTAAACTTCTCTCTTAATTCTATCTGGAATTTTAGAAATACTAGCCACCATATCGCGAATTAAATCGGCTTTCTTGATAGGATCATTCTTGGCATCTTTCATTAAAAGTGATGCTTTGAACTGAATAAAATCCATAGCGTTATCTTCAAAATACTGAATCAAATCTTGCAAAGGCGTTTTTTTGGCAAAACTATCTGGATCTTCACCATCAGGAAAAGTGCAAACTCTTACGTTCATTCCTTCCTCCAAAATCAAATCGATTCCACGAATAGAAGCTCGCAAACCTGCAGCATCACCATCAAAAAGAACAGTAACATTTCTCGTCAAGCGGTTGATTAATCGAATCTGATCTGGTGTTAAAGCTGTTCCAGAAGAGGAAACTACATTTTCTATTCCGGCTTGATGCATTTGAATTACATCGGTGTAACCTTCTACTAAATAGCAATTATCTTGCTTGGCAATAGCTTGTTTGGCGTGAAATATTCCGTACAAAACTTTACTCTTGTGGTACAAATCACTTTCTGGTGAATTTAGATATTTGGCTGCTTTTTTGTCGTTAGTTAAAATTCGACCACCAAAACCCAAAACTCTTCCGCTCATGGATTGAATTGGAAACATCACACGACCTTTGAATCGATCAAATTGCTTGTCTTCACCTACAATTGTTAGTCCAGTTTTTTCTAGAAATTCTAATTTGTAGCCTTTTCCGAGAGCTTCTTTTGTAAGCGCATCCCATTGATTTGGTGAATATCCTAAGCTGAACTTTTTAATAGTATCATTAGTAAATCCACGTTCTTTAAAATAAGAAAGTGCAATTGCTTTTCCTTCTTCGGAATTGAGCAACATGTCTTGAAAATATTTAGAAGCAAACTCTGAAACTAGAAATAAACTTTCTTTTTCGTTTGCAACGACTTTATCTTCTTCAGAAAGTTCGGTTTCTTCTACTTCAATATTGTATTTTTTTGCTAAAAATCGAATGGCTTCAGGATAAGTAAACTGAGAATGTTCCATCAAAAAAGCTATGGCATTACCACCTTTTCCTGACGAAAAATCTTTCCAAATTCCTTTGGCAGGCGAAACCATGAACGAAGGCGAACGCTCATCAGAAAACGGACTCAATCCTTTAAAGTTACTTCCGGCGCGTTTTAATTGCACAAAATCACCGATAACCTCCTCTACTCGAGCAGCTTCGTAAACTTTATCTATGGTTTCTTTGGTTATCAATTTTGGATTTTTAGATTTTTAGATTTTTGGAAAATCATAAAAATTGTATTGTGTAAAAATACATATTTTTTTAAATAAAAGAGACGCGATAAATCGCGCCTCTACAAATAAACTAACCTAACAAATTTTTAATTAAAATCGAATCGTATTCCTAAAGAAATATTGTTTTGTTTCACTACATTATCTTGAAAAATTGGATTCAAATCGTATTTTACATACAAACTTGTTTCTTTGTAGCCAACATAAGCACTTAAACCGTAGATGAAATTTGAGGCATTGAAATCGCCTTTTGCTTTTTCATCATAGTCAACATCATCAATTTCGTATTCGATTTTTTGTTTTGACTTAATTCTAATTCCGGCATAACCTCCAACACCTAATCTGAAACTTTCATGTGTTCTGAAATAGGCTTTTCCATCTTTTTCTTTTTTCTTAGTAAAATCAAATTCTAAATGCAATGGCGCTACTAAATACACATTTCTAAATCGAGCATTTTTTAAATCAATTGTGCTGGTTTGCAATGTTGTTTGATTTCCATTTACTGCAAAAACTCTATTTTCTGTTGGTCTCAAATCGTTGTACATAACTGATGCTCCATATTTCAAATGTAATAAGTTGTCATTTTTGAATAATCTTGAATTATAAGAGAAACCCCATTCGTAAAAACGAGAACCTGCAAATTTAAAATCTGAATTCTCTACAGAACCATCGGTAACTACATTGTTTAAACCTAGAGCAAAAACAAATTGTGAGGTTGTTCTTCGTTCTCTATATTCATAATGTTTTTTTCTTCTAACAGAATCGTTTTCATAAGTTAGAACCAATCTTTTACCTATTCTTACAGTTGATGAATCAGTAGTCTTAGAATCTGCTATTTTCCCATTTACTTTCTGTTGAACTAAATCTTTTAATTCTTCTTGAGCAACAGCAACACGATTTTCAATAATTGTCGCTCTAGCTTGTGCTAAATCTTTCTTTTTTGCATCGGCTTGCTCTTTAGTAATTGAACCATTTTCTAATTGAACGTTGACTGCTTCAACCTCTGATTTAAGAGTTGCTTTTTCTTCTTTTGTAATGTTTTCTATTTTGTCAGCAATAGCTTTTGCTTTGCTTTCAAAGGTTTCTTGTGCTACCATTTTACTTGCAAAAAGGCATAGTAATAGTGCTAAGTAAATTGTAAAATTTCTCATGATTTCTAATTTGTTAAGTGATTAATTGATTCTTGATTTCTATTGGCAAGTGCCACTTTTACTTCTTGGTAATTTTTACCGATTCTATTGATTACTTTTTGTCTGAATGTTTGTTCTAATTCTCCGTCGACTTGAGATAACAAACTGTTGGCGTTTACTTTAACTTTTGCGTTAGCTTCTTTTTTTGAGGTTTTTTCTACTGATGCTAATAAATCATCCACATTGACAGCGACTTTTTTTGGCATTTCAATTTTCTCTTGAGAAATGATTCTTGGCATATCTTTCTGAGCGATGACTTCAGTAGCTTGATATTCGATTTCTTTCTCCTTATTGATGATTGGATTAACTCCTGTTTTTTGATTATTTTGATTGAAACTCTCTGATGATTTTTTGTTTATTGTTAGTGGTTTATTGTCTATTGATACTGCAACTTGTTCTTCTTGTTGATTTGCTATTTTCTTTGTGAAATTTTGTTTTGTGATTACTGAATCGCTTTGTTCTTTATTGTTTTCAACTTCTTTAGTAACAATTTGGTTGTCAGTTCCAGAAACTTCTTCTTTTTGATTTGTAAAAAACAAACCAACAGACAGAAAAACCAAAATGCTTGCAGCAATATATAACCAGCCAAAAGAACGCTTTGTTTTTTTTTCTTCTGCAACAGAAAGCATAGCGTCTAATCTATCCCAAGACATTTCGCTGGGTTGGATTTCACGAGAATTTAATTTTTCTCTTATTTGATTTTCTATATTATTCGGTTCCATTAGTATAATTTTTTAATTTGCTTATGTTGTTTTGCAACATTTTTCTAGCATGTGATAATTGCGATTTTGATGTTCCCTCATTAATTCCGAGCATTTCTGCAATTTCTTGATGTTTGTAACCTTCAATCGCATAAAGATTGAACACCATTTTATATCCGTCAGGTAGATTATCTATTAAAAATTGAATGTCTTCAACAGAAAACTGACTTTCTATATTGTTGAAACTTTCTTCGAAATAATTCTCATCCTCAATAAACTTTACTTTTTTCTGAACTCTGATATAAGAAATGCATTCGTTTATCATTATTCTTCTTATCCAACCTTCAAAACTTCCTTCATGTTTGAAATTTTTTAAATTGGTGAAGACTTTCATAAAAGCAGTAATCATTATGTCTTCAGCTTGATGTAAATCTTTAATATACTGCCTACATACACTTAACATTTTTGGAGAAAATTTAGAATAAATCTTGTGTTGTGCATGACGATTATTCTCGACAGCCAATTCGATTAATTCTCTTTCTTCTTGATGTAAGTTGATCACTTTCATTTTAGATTATTAGACTTCTTAGAATATTAGATTTTTTGATTACTTAAGTCTTCTATTAGCATAGACGAATGTAGTTGCAAAATGGTTGCATCAAAAGTAAATTTTTTTGAAAAAAAATAATTGTAAAATTGTAAATGCTATTAAAATCAATACTTTACAAATGAAATAAAATTATTTTTTTCTTTCAATAACGTAGTTTACCATTAAGGTTAAACTATCTTTATAAGTAGAATTTGGGAAGTTTTGAATTAAAGCAAGAGCTTCTTGTTGGAATTGAGCCATTTTTTGTTCGGCGTAAGTAAGTCCGTTTTTGTCTTTTACAAATTGGATTACTTCTTTAACTCGTTTTTTGTCTTTGTTGTGGTTTTTTATTGAATTGATGCACCAACTTTTCTCTTTATCCGAACAATTGTTCAATGCATAAATCAGTGGCAAAGTCATTTTTTGTTCTTTGATGTCAATTCCTGTTGGTTTTCCTATGGCTTCATCGGTATAATCGAATAAGTCGTCTTTTATTTGAAAAGCCATTCCAATAAGTTCACCAAACTTACGCATGATTTCAACTTGAGCTACATCTTCGGAAACCGATCTAGCTCCAAGTGCACAGCAAGCTGCAATAAGCGTAGCTGTTTTTTGGCGGATGATTTCGTAATAAATATCTTCAGTAATATCTAAACGTCTTGCTTTTTCAATTTGAAGCAATTCGCCTTCGCTCATTTCACGAACAGCAACAGATATTATTCGAAGTAAATCGAAATCGCCATGATCTATTGAAAGTAATAAACCTTTTGAAAGCAAATAATCTCCAACAAGAACTGCAATTTTATTTTTCCACAATGCATTTATTGAGAAAAAACCTCTTCTTCTATTACTATCATCAACGACATCATCGTGAACTAAAGTTGCTGTATGAATCAATTCAATCACACATGCACCTCGATATGTACGTTCTTCAACACTTCCACCAGAAATCATTTTGGCAGTTAAGAAAACAAACATTGGTCGCATTTGTTTTCCTTTTCTGTTTACAATATAATAGGTGATTCTATTTAACAGCGCTACTTTAGAAGACATCGATTCGTAGAACTTTTTCTCGAAAAGTTCCATTTCTTGAAGAATAGGTTGTTTTATTTGCGAAGTGATATTCATTGGTTTCAAAGGTAGTTAAATTGAAAATACTTCACAAAAGTTGTCGTTAAGCTTATAAAAAATTTATGATTTGTTGGCTAATTGACCACAAGCGGCATCTATATCTTTACCGCGACTTCTTCTTACTTTTGCAACAATATCATATCTAGAAAGCTCTTTAATGTAAAGATTTATAGTTTCATCTGATGCTTGTTGGAATTCGCCATCGTCAATAGGATTATATTCGATAAGATTGACCTTACAAGGAACGTACTTACAGAATTTTACTAAAGCATCAACTGCTTCTTTATTGTCGTTTATTCCTTTCCAAACTACATATTCGTAAGTAATTTTACTTTTAGTTTTTCTATACCAATACTCCAATGATTCACGCAAATCGGCCAATGGAAAATTTTTACTAAAAGGCATGATTCGCGCACGAACCTCATCAATAGCTGAATGTAAAGAAACTGCCAATTTGAATTTCACTTCGTCATCAGCCATTTTCTTAATCATTTTAGGAATTCCTGAAGTTGAAACCGTGATTCTTTTTGGTGACATTCCTAAACCTTCATCAGAAGTAATCATGTCTATGGCTTTAATAACATTGTTATAATTCATCAAAGGCTCACCCATTCCCATAAAAACTATATTAGAAAGTGGTCGGTTATGATAAATTTTACTTTCGTTATCAATAGCTAGAACTTGGTCGTAAATCTCACCTGGTTCTAGATTTCGCATTCTTTTTAGTCGAGCTGTTGCGCAAAAATTACAATCCAAACTACAACCAACTTGTGAAGAAACACAAGCTGTAGTTCTAGTATTTGTTGGAATTAAAACCGACTCTACAATTAAACCATCGTGAAGTCGGACGGCATTTTTAACTGTTCCATCTTCACTTCGTTGCATTGTATCGACTTTGATATGATTGATTACAAAATTTGCTTCAAGCATAGCACGAGTTTCTTTGGAAACATTAGTCATATCTTCAAATGAATGTGCTCCTTTGCTCCAAAGCCATTCATAAACTTGATTTCCTCGAAAAGCTTTATCGCCATTAGCAACAAAAAAATCACGAAGTTGTTCTTTAGTTATAGTTCGAATGTCTTTTTTCTCAATCATGGTGCAAAGGTAAAACAATTTGTTGATTTGGTGTTTTGTGTTTTGTTATTTGTAAATTTGTAAAAAATCAAAATGAAAAATTTATATCTTTTATTAATTTTACTTTTCTCTACAAATAGTTTCTGCCAAAATGATTCTGTAAAAAAATATACTTACATAACAGATTTTGGTGGAAACAAAATTAAATTAGAAGGAAATTGGAAGGAAGTATATGAAAATAAATATGAAAATTTCATAACTCATTGTCCAATATTAAAAGACAATGAAAATAACATTCTTGAATTTGCAAAATGGGATTCTAGGAGATTACCTTTAGAACATGGTAATAATTTGACAGAAATAAATTTATCTTTTATTAATTTTTTGAATGAAAAAAAAATTGAAATTTTAGGATTAGAAAGTGGTCCGAAAAAAAATTATTTTATCTACAAATTAAATTTGAATTCAAAAATAAAACCTAATGAAAAAGTAATTTTATATAAATTAATAGGCGTAAAAGGAAAGTATGTCTATTCAATAGCTTACTATAGTTATGACCGTGAACTTGAAAATTCATCAATTTTTTTAGCTGATACATTTAACAATAATTAAACAAAATCATGCATTTCATTTCCGAAGAATTAGAAAATTACGTTGAGCAACATTCACAAAACGAGCCTGAATTGTTGGTTAAATTATTTAAAGAAACCCATCAAAAAATATTACAACCCAGAATGTTGAGCGGCCATTTTCAAGGAAGAGTCTTGAGTATGTTGTCAAAAATCATTAATCCAAAAAACATTCTAGAAATTGGAACTTATACTGGTTATGCAGCATTATGTTTAGCTGAAGGACTGCAAAAAGAAGGCACATTAGACACCATAGATATCAAAGAAGAATTGGTGTCTATACAACAAAAATACTTTGATTTATCACCTTGGAAAGGACAAATCATTGCACATTTGGGTGATGCTTTAGAAATTATTCCTACGTTAAATAAGAAATATGATTTGGTTTTTATTGATGCTGACAAAGAAAACTACATCAATTATTTCAATATGATTGTTCCAATGATGAATAAAGGCGGAATTATTTTATCTGATAATGTACTTTGGAGTGGAAAAGTTTTGGAAGAATTGAATCCGAAAGATATGAGTACCAAAATACTTTTAGAATACAATCAAATAGTTAATAATGATTCAAGAGTTGAAACCGTTTTACTTCCTATACGCGATGGATTGACTGTTTCAAGAGTGCTTTAATCCTTTAGAATATATTTCTGATATATTTTATAGAAAACAAATCCGAAAGTAGCTCCAAAAGCGTATCCTGTTAGAATGTCTGTTGGAAAATGTAGACCTAGATAGATTCTACTGAATGCAAATATTAGCGGAAATAAGAATAGTAACAAGGCATATTTGTAATATCTTCTAATTATTAAAAATACAAAAACAGTTGTAGCCATTGAATTCGTAGCATGACCTGAAAAGAAACTATAGGAATCACTTGGTTTCACAATTCTAATGATGTTTTTCAAATCTAAATCATTACAAGGACGTAAACGTTGAAAATGATTTTTAAAAAAATTGGAAGTTTGATCGCTTACTAAAATCAATAATGCGATGAATACCAATGCGATTAGAAAGTTTTTCCAACCGATTTTCTTTGCTAAAAAATAAAAAACTAGAAGAAAATAAGGCGTCCAATAGACTTGTTTAGTTATTATCAACCAAAATCCATCAAAAGCTTCGGAACCTAATCCGTTTAAGAAAACCAATAAATCTTTGTCTATCGCAATGATTTTTTCGAGCATTACCTTTGTCTTTTTATAGGTCCGGTTAGACTTTCTAAATCTTCTTTAATTTCATTGATACCCGAAGTGGCATCAGTTAAAGTATTAGAAGTAAAATCTGGTGGAGCAACCGAAACGCTTTCTTTTACTTTATCTACTTCTTCAGTAAAAGAAGAGGTCACTTGCTTAAAAGAGGAATTTATTTCTTCAACATCGGCACTCTTTTGAATTTCAGTTTTAATTTCATTCGTAGCGTGCTTTAAATTGGCCATAACTTTTCCAAAGGTTCTTGCTGCTTCTGGTATTTTGTCTGTTCCAAAAAGCATAAGAGCTATAAAAATGATGAAAATTAATTCGCCTCCACCTATTCCAAACATATTTTTTCTTTTTATTGATTTGCAAAGTTACAAAGTTCTTAGTCAAATTTAGATTTTACCTCAACTTTTGGCCAAGAATTATTTGCTGTATCAACATCTGCAGTTTCTAATTTTGGATCGAGAACAATTTTAGTAATTGCTTTTTGTGTTGCAAAAGTTCTGCTTACTTCTTTATCATTCATTCTCCAAATCTGAGCTGGGAATTTTTGAATTTCAGTTGTACCATCTTCAAAAGTTAATTCAACAATAATTGGCATTACTAATCCTCCTGGCTTATCAAAAGTTACTTGATAGAAATACTTTGGATCTTTTAATTTTGCTTTCTCCTCAGCAGAAAAAGTTTTATTTACGTACTCATCAAGAGCTTGAAAATCTTTAATTTGAAAAGGCTTGTTCATTTCTGGCTTGTAATCTTCACTTCCGTCTGCAACCATATAAACCATTGGTCCAGTATTGGAATTTCTACGACGTCTTTTTTTCATGAACTCTTCAACTTCTTTAGTTGGTTCATTACTTACAAAGAATTTTTTAACTTCTTTTATTCCGATGTCATTATTATCGGTTGTATAGAACCATCCTCTCCAAAACCAGTCTAAATCAAACGCAGAAGCATCTTCCATAGTTCTAAAGAAATCTTCTGGTGTAGGATGTTTAAACTTCCATCTGTTTGCATATGTTTTAAAAGCATAATCAAATAATTCTCTACCCATAACTGTTTCACGAAGAATGTTCAATCCAGCAGCAGGTTTTCCGTAGGCGTTATTTCCAAATTGACGAATACTTTCAGAATTTGACATAATTGGTTCAAGACCTTTTTGATCGCCACTCATGTAAGGAACGATATTTTTTGCTGGACCTCTATCTGCCGGAAAGTTTGGGTCCCATTCCATCAAAGCCATGTATTCCATAAATGAATTCAATCCTTCATCCATCCAAGTCCATTGACGCTCATCAGAATTTACAATCATTGGAAAGAAATTATGTCCAACTTCATGCACAATTACACTTATCATTCCGTTTTTCACTCTATCAGAATATTTACCATCTGCATCTGGTCTTCCCCAGTTCCAACAAATCATTGGATACTCCATTCCTTGATCTTGTGCGTGAACAGAAACCGCTTTTGGATAAGGATAATCAAACGTATGATTAGAATAACTTTTTAAGGTATGTGCCACTGCTTTAGTAGAATATTCACCCCAAAGCGGATTTCCTTCTTTTGGATAAACCGAAACTGCCATTGCTGTTTTAGAATTTAATTTGACAGCCATTGCATCATAAATGAATTTTCTTGAAGTAGCAATTCCAAAATCACGAACGTTTTCTGCTTTGAATTTCCATGTTTTTTTCTTGTCAGAGAAACCTTTTTCTGCAGCTTCAGCTTCTTCTTGAGTAACTACTACAACTGGTTTGTCAAAAGTTTTTTCTGCAATTGTTAATCTTGCAAGTTGAGCTGCAGTAAAAACTTCTTGTCTATTTAATAAAGTTCCAGTTGCTTCCATTATGTGGTCTGCAGGAACAGTGATATTAACTTCAAAATTTCCAAAAGGAAGCGTAAATTCTCCTGAACCCCAAAATTGTTGATTTTGCCAACCTTCTACATCATTATAAACTGCCATTCTTGGATAAAACTGAGCTAGAATGTACAAGTTGTTTCCATCTTTATCAAAATGTTCGTATCCTGAACGTCCGCCATCTAACAAATAATTATTGATGTTGTACCACCATTTTATTGAAAAGGTAATTTTCTCTTTATGCTTTAAAACCTTAGGTAATTCAATACGCATCATGGTTTGATTGATTGTGTATTGCATTGGTTTGCCTGTAGCATCCTTTACAAATTCAATATTGAAACCTCCATCAAATTTTTCTTCTAAATATTTTCTTGAAAACCCTTGAACTCCCATTGCAGGATCCGTTTTTTCTCCATTTACAAGAGGCGAAAGCGATTTTCTAGATTGTTGATTTTGATCTAATTGCAACCATAAATAATCTAATGATTCTTTGGCGTTATTTGTATAAGTGATAGTTTCTTCACCATATAATTTGGTATTTTTATCATCCAATTCAACATTGATTTTATAATCGGCTTGTTGCTGATAATATTCTGGACCTGGTGCTCCAGATGCTGTTCGATACATATTGGGAGTTGCCAATAAATCATACATTTGTTTGAATTTATCTGGATTTCTCTCTGAAGATGGAGTTCCTTTTGGGGCTTCTTGAGCAAAGCTACTGATTGTGAACAACAATAAACCAACATTTAAAATAGCATAATTGAATCTCATACCTAAAATAATTTAAGGCATAAAAGTAACTTTTTTTGATATAACTATAAGGTATTGGAATTATTTTAACATTCCTTTAAAGTTTTCTGAAGTAAGAAGCAAACTTTGCTTTTCTCCATTGATATTGGCTTGAATAATATTTTGTTGCTCCTCATTCAATTCCATTAAAGCACTATTTTCAATCGCTACTGAAGAAATTTTCGGCAAATCTTTTACACTAAAATAACATATTACAACATTGCCATCAATGTCTTTGCTTAGATAATTTAAAGTTTTAGAAACTCCATTTACTTTAATTATAAACTTTTCTGAAAAGTATTTTTTTAAGAAAACCTCATCTTCAGGAGTTTCGTTTTCTAAAGCTAAATAGGTTCTTTTTTTAAATTTTTTCTCCAAAGCATCGTTTACGTCATCAATAAATAATCTACTTGTTATTTGAATCATTTTCTTTTTTGGAGCATAATTCACTTGATATATAGATACGTAAAATTTGTGCATTGCCATTGAAGACAAGCCAAAAAACAAAACCAAAAATAAAGTAGTTCTAAATGCTTTTATCATAATTCAAAAGTAGTGATTTTATCGTTCTATTTTTCTGAATGTCTCACTTTTTGCAATCATAAAGTCTAATAATGATAACGAATTGCTAATTTCAAAAAGTTGCTTTTCATTAATTTCCTCTGAGAAGCAAAAATCTACAAATAGTTGTTTATCTGTTTTGGCAATTTTTAAAGTTTTTTCAAAAAAATCATCAGAAAATCTTTTCTTGATTTCGATTTGAAACTCCTCCAAATCTACTTTATGAACTTCAATTTTCTTTTTAGAACTCCCTCCAAATAAATCTGCTATAGCTTTTCCAACCTTAATCAAATCAACAGAAGCGACATTGCTTGAAGTTGGCATAAACATATTGTCTACTCTAGGTTTCACTCCAGTAATTTCAACATTGGACCAATCAATTGGTGGCAACTCAACTTTAAAAGCAGGTTTCACCTTTATTCTTTTTGCATCATAAACTAAATCTCCAGAAAGCTTGTATGGACCAATTTTTACTTCATCTAATTGATTCATTTTCTCGGAAATATGAATTTTCAATATCATTTCTTCAAAATCGGAAGATTTCACAACAATTTGTTTGGTTTCAAAAGCTACACCAGTAATCATAATAACATCGTCTTCTTTTGCAAAAATGGTAAACTGTCCTAAATCGTCTGTAATTACAACTGTTTCGGCAGTAATATTTGTAACAGTTACTCTTTCTACTGGAATTGAATCAGAAACGACTAAAGCTCTCAATATTTTAACTCTTTCCTTTTGTGAAAAAGAAACTAGTGAAAATAAAAAAAATACAATTAGTAATTTATTTCTCATAGGCAGAAAATTATGGTTTTACAGCTATTAATTCTTTGTAGGTAACGGCTAATTCATTCATAATAAAAGTAGCCATTGTTTTATTTTTAGCTTTTAATGCTTCTACAAATTTAGCATCTTCAACTATATAATATTGAAATCCTTTGACAAAACCTTCAGGTATTTTGAGTGTCTCAACAAAATATTCTGATTCATAAAGGTTTTGAATTTTTGTTAACATTAACTCTTTTTTCTCGACTTCAACTTCCTTTTTTAGCATTGTGGTTCTTCCTGACATCCAATTAAGAATAGGATCCAAACCTATCGAAGTATTTGTTCCAATTTGCGCATCTGAATTGGAAGCTGTTTTTAATTTTCTTTCAGCTGGAGTATAATGCTTAGTTTTAGAAGAAATTATACCAAGTGAAACTGCATTAATATCTTTGTATTCATTGATTTTAACTTCGTCTAAAACCCTTATAAAAGTTTCCATTTTGACAAATAAGAGCTCTTTATTAAAATCCTCTTCTTTCAAAGCAATTTTTACACTCTTAAACTGTACTGCTGTAAACATTATCGTATCTCCAACACTTGCATTTATAGAAAAATAGCCACCTCTCTCTGTTAACGTTGATTTTTCTGTCTTTAAATTAACAATGTAAATGCTTTCCAAGTCATTATAATCTGCCGTTACTTTTCCATTGATTTTTTTAGACGCAGGAGTAACTTGCCCATTTGACAATTGCATCATTAACAAAAAGAGAAACAGTATTCTTATTTTATACAAAACTATTATTTAAAGTTAAATTCTTGGGTAAAAGTATTTTAAAGTCATCAAAAAAATTAGCCAACACTATTGTAAATTTATGTTAATTATTAATTTGTAAATTTGAGGAAAATTATTTTTTTTCTGTAACTATTTTCAATACTAAATTTGAGTCAATACAATTAAAAAATCATGAAAAACCTTATTATTGCTAGTACTTCAACACTTCATGGAGGAGAATATCTAGAATATTTGCTCCCAACTTTAGAAAATCATTTTAAAAATTGTGATTCTATCATTTTCATTCCTTATGCTCGTCCTGGAGGAATGACACATGATGAATATACAGAAAGAGTGGAGATTGCTTTTTCAAAAATAAATAAGAAAATTATAGGATTACATACTTTCAAAAATCCAATAGAAGCTTTAGAAAATGCTGAAGGAATTTTTACTGGTGGCGGAAATACATTTCTTTTGGTTACGCAATTATATGAAAATGATGTTATGCAAACTCTTTCCAATGTTATTGAAAGCGGAACACCTTATTTAGGTTCAAGTGCCGGTAGTAACATAACAGGAATATCGATGCAAACTACCAATGATATGCCTATAATATATCCACCAAGCTTTAAAACTTTGGGAGCAATTCCATTTAATTTAAATCCGCATTATTTAGATCCAAATTTACAAAGTAAGCACATGGGTGAAACTCGTGAAACACGTATAAAAGAATTTCATGCTTTCAACACAACTCCAGTCTTAGGATTAAGAGAAGGTAGTTGGCTTGATGTAAAAGGTGAAAAGATAATTTTAAAAGGAAATTTAACTGCTAGATTATTTAGACAAAACCAAGTTCCTGAAGAAATAAATCCTGAAACTGATTTGGCATTTTTAGAAAATTAAAAGAATAAAAAAAACCTCTAACGTTAATTAGAGGTTTTACAGAGCGGAAGACGAGGCTCGAACTCGCGACAACCAGCTTGGAAGGCTGGAGCTCTACCAACTGAGCTACTTCCGCATTACAAAAACAGAATATGATGTTCTTATTTTGTGAGTGCAAATATATAGCATTTGTTTGTTTTGATGCAAATTTTTTTTGAAAAATTTTTGTGTAGAAAAAATTTTACAAATCTAAGCTGGTCTAAAAGTTTTATTATTAATTTGTTATCATTTAATTTGCATTGAAATTTTTTATGAAAGAGATTAAAAAAATTAGCTCAAGAGACACTTTTTTGGTTCGCCATCCTATTTTAAGAGAAGGAAAACCAATTGAAAGTTGTCAATTTGATGGAGATGATTTAGAAACAACAACTCATTTTGGATTATTTATTGACAAAAATATAACAGGAGTAATATCTGTTTTTAAAAATAATAATGTTATATTTAATTCTGAAAATCAATTCCAAATAAGAGGAATGGCTATTCTAAACAATTTTCAAAGGAAAGGATTTGGAGATGAACTAATAAAACATGCTGAAGAATATATTAAAAGTCAGTTTGGAAAATTAATCTGGTTTAATGCTCGTGAGAGTGCTGTTCCATTTTATGAAAAATTGGGTTACATTAAAATTGGAGAGCCATTTTTTATTGCCGATATTGGAATCCATTATAATATGAAAAAAGAAATTGGCTAATGCCTATGAATAAATTTTACATTTTAATTCTACTTATCGTTTTTTCAAGTTGCAAAAGAAACATTTCAAACGAATCTTCTGCAGAGGCCTCTTTTATTGACTTTTCTTTTTTTGGAGATGATAGAATTAAAATTGACTCAACCTTAATCAATACTTCTAAAGACGAAGATTTTAAAGCTTTTTATAAAAAATTCAACTACGAAACTGCTTGGAATTCAAAAGAACACAGAGATTTCATTATTAATGAAATTAGCAAAGCCGAAAATGAAGGTTTAGAATCAAAAGACTATAACTATGAAACTTTAAAATCTTTTGAAACTAAATTTGAAGACCTTCCTGATTCAACAATTGTAAAATATGATTTACTTCTAACTTCTAGCACACAACTTTATGTAAATCATATTAGCAAAGGAAAGTTAAATCCGAAAAAACTTTATAAAGATTGGGATTTAGAAGAAAAAAAAGTAAATATAAATGAGATACTTTATGATTGTATTGACAACAACAACTTCAGTAAAGCCATCGAAAACTGCAAACCCAATCACATCATTTATAAAAAACTAAAAAACTGTTTAAAATTATTACAACAATTTCCAGAGGAAACAACCTATGAATTGATTGATTTAAGAGAAAGAATTGTACCAAATAAAAAAAATAAATACGTGCCTATCGTCAAGAAAAGATTAATGTATTGGGGCGATATGGTTGAAAAAGACACTGTTTTATCTACTGTATATGATAAAAAAACTCAAGAAGCAGTAAAAATATTTCAAACTAGACATGGACTAAGACCCGATGCGGTGATTGGTAGAAGCACTATTGATGCTCTAAATTATTCTAGAAATCAAAGAATAGAACAAGTCGTTGTAAATATGGAGCGTTGGAGATGGTTTGCTCATAATTTTGGAAATCATTATCTCTTGATAAATATTCCTGATTATAGTATTGTTGCCGTAAAAGAAAATGACACTACTCAAATTCAAAAAGTTGTAGTTGGAAAAGATACGCGACCAACACCAATATTAGAATCTAAAATATCTAATATCAATTTAAATCCAAATTGGACTGTTCCTCCAACAATTTTAAAAGAAGATATTTATCCCGAAGCTGAAAAAGATAGAGGTGTTTTTAGAAAAAAAGGATTGAAAATTTTTGACAGAAAAAATAATGAAGTAAGTCCATGGACTTGGAAAAAAGAAGATGCAAACAAATATAAATATGTTCAAGACCCTGGTAGAAACAACTCACTTGGATCAATGAAAATTAATTTCCCGAATAGATATTCTGTTTACCTTCATGACACTAACCATAGAGATTACTTTGCTTACTCTTATCGTTCTTTAAGTTCTGGATGTGTTCGTTTAGAAAAACCATTAGAAATGGCAAGTTATATTATTAATGACACTACCAAATGGTCATTAAATAGAATTAAAGATACAACTGATATAAAGTACTACTACAAATTGCAAAAAGCTAAACAAAAAGAAATTGACAAAATCAATGCTAAAATACTTGCTAAAAATCCAAGTTTTGTGATTGAGAAGAAAACTCTTCCAAAACCAGAATTAAAAACTATTGTTATTAAAATAAGTGAAGATATTTATATTCATCAACTATATTGGACAGCTTGGGAAACCAATGGTATTTTAAATTTTAGAGAAGATATTTATTGTCTAGATGCTAATTTATACTCCAAATTAAGATATTAGTTTTGAACTAACTTTATAACTTCTTGTTGGATGATAAATAAAAAGACATGATTTATTTTTAATGGTTTGAATGATTTTCTTACTAAACTCAATAGGAACTGCTGGACAACCTTGGCTTCTACCTAACCTTCTGTGATTTCTGATAAAATTTTTAGACACATAATCTGCACCATGAATAACTACTGCTCTTTTTCTAGCATTGTCATTTATTCCTTTTTCTAAACCATCTAATTTTAAGGACAATCCGTGTTTTCCTCTGTAAACTTCTCCAGTGGAAAAAAAACCTAAACTACTTCTGTAAGATTCATTCTTATTTGAAAATTTGCTAGCATAGTCATTGCCTGAATTCTTACCATGCGCTACCAATGTATTTAGTAAAATTTCATTAGTACTCATATCAATAACCCATAATCTTTTCTCCTTTGAACTCAAGCTAAAGTCAATAATGGTTAAGATATCTTTTTTGATCATTCCTTTACTTTTCAAAAGTTGATATCCTTCAAAAGCCCTAGAAAAACTTTCTAAATTTGGCAACTTAAAATTATTTGCTTCTAAAGAATTATAGACACTAGAAACTTTATTGACTCTAGAAATTTTTGCATACTTTTTGGTTGCAATTTCTTTTTTATGGGGCGATAAAAAAGAAACAACAACAAACAATGCTGTGTAAAAAACAGTAATAAAATTCATTCTTAAGTAGGTTATTTAAAAAGCAAACATACTAAACCTAATTTCTATTATCAAATTAATTTGACAAAAAATATCGATTAAATACTATTTTTATCGATTAAATAATATTTTAATTAAATTTTGTAATATATTTCTTTAATTATTAAATGTTTTTTAAAATAAAATCTTATTAGATAGGAATACTATTACAATTATTATTGTGTTATAATTATAAAGATTTATATTTGCCTAATTAACAAAATGATAATGTTTAAAGAAAAGTTATTTTTTCCCTTTGTATGCATAATAGTAACAACTTTGAGTTTTTCACAAGCTCAAAAAAAGACTTTGCAAACAAAATTTAGTGAAGAAAGAATAACCATAGATGGAAAATTTGATGAACCAATTTGGAATACAACTCCAATAGCAACTGACTTTGTAATGTTGGCTCCTGATAATGGGAAACCTGAGCAAAAAGAAAGAAAAACAGAAGTTAAAGTTGTTTACAATAATGACGCGATATACATAGCTGCCACTTTATATGACAATGAACCTAGTAAGATTAGAAAAGAACTAACTACAAGAGATAATTTTGTTTCAGCTGATCATTTTGGAGTTTTTATTAATGGTTATAATGATGGTCAACAAGAATTTCGATTTTTTGTAAGTGCAGCAGGAGTTCAGCAAGATGTTTTATATACAGATGGACAAGGTGAAGATTCCTCTTGGGATGCTATATGGAATAGTCATGCAGAAATAACTGATTTTGGTTGGGTTGTAGAAATGAAAATTCCTTATGCCGCAATACGATTTTCATCAGAAAAAAAACAAACTTGGGGTTTAAATTTTTACCGCGAAATTTTTAGAGATAGATTTCAATATTCATGGAATTTGATTGATAATAAAATTTCTTCCGAAAGTAATCAAGCTGGGATTCTAGAAGGAATTGAAAATATAAAAACTCCAACTCGTCTTTTTTTAATTCCTTACGTATCACAATACCTAAATGCAAACAATTTTAACAAAGCTAAAGGTGAGTTCAAAGGAGGATTAGATATTAAATATGGCATTAATGACGCATTTACATTAGATGCAATTTTGGTACCAGATTTTGGTCAAACTGCTTTTGATAAAGTAATATTAAACCTAGGACCTTTCGAACAACAATTCAATGAAAACAGACCTTTTTTTACTGAAGGAACTGACTTGTTTAATAAAGGTAATATCTTTTATTCTAGAAGAATTGGAGGAAGACCATCTTTAAAAAGTAGCGATTTAAATAATAAATTAGATACTAACGAAGAAGTAATTGAATATCCTGGAAAAGTAAATCTTCTCAATGCATTAAAAGTTTCTGGAAGAACAAAAGGCGGATTAGGTATTGGAATCCTAAATGCAGTTACAGAGAAAACTTACGCTGAAATATCAAATACAACAAACGGAAATACTCGTAGAGAACTCATCGAACCACTTGCAAATTTTAATGTATTAGTATTAGATCAACGTTTTAGAAAAAACTCATCTGTTAGTTTTATTAATACTAATGTAACTCGAGATAAAGAATATAGAGATGCCAATGTTTCTGCATTAGTATGGGATTTAAACACCAAAAAAAACACTTATAATTTAAATGGTGGATTCAAGTATAGCTACATTAATGAATACGAAGACAATAATGACAGAAAAGGTTTTAATACCGATTTATATTTTGGTGACACAAGTGGCAAATACAGATATGGATTTGGAGGACAATATGTTTCAGACAATTATGATCCGAATGATTTAGGAATAAATTTTCAAAATCATTACCACGCCTATTATGGTAATGCAAGTTACAGAATCTTAAAACCTTCCAAAAAATTTAATTCTTTTAATACAAATTTTAATTATTACACAGAATTCGATAATAGAACAGGAAGAATTCAAGAGCATAGTATTAATTTGAATTACAATTCTGTAAGTAAAAAAAACAACTACTTTGGATTTGGTTTCAATGGAAGACCAACAAAAGTTTATGATTTTTACACACCTCGTTCAACAGACCAAAGAAAATATGTAACCGTTCCTCAAAGGTTTGGAGGACATATTTTTGTTTCAACAAACTATGCTAAAAAATTTGCTATAGATTTCAATCCTTCAATGAATTTCTTAAACGAAAGAGGAAGAATGAACTATGGCTTATATTTTGCTCCGAGATATCGATTTTCAGACAAACTCGCTTTGGTTTATGAATTCAACTTTGAAAGACAAAACAATGACAAAGGATTTATAGAATCTGATGGAATAAATACTGTCTTTGCTAATAGAAACATCATATCCTATAGCAACTCAATTTCTGGAAAATACTCCATAAACAATGTTATGAATTTCAACCTTGTCGTAAGAAAATATTGGTCTTATGTAACTAATCATAATTATTATTTACTTCAAAATAATGGTAGTTTATTGTCTAATCCTACCTATATTGGCAATAATGACGAAAACTTTGCAACATGGAATTTAGATCTATCCTACACTTGGTGGTTTGCTCCAGGAAGTCAAATGTCAATTTTATATAGAAACAACTCATTTTTGAGTGACTATGGAACTGACTTTAGTCATAGCATAACAAAAAATGTGGATAACCTCCTAAATCACGAAAAATTAGACCATATATTTTCGATAAGTATCCGTTATTTTATTGATTATAATTCAGCCAAAAACTGGTTTTCAAAAAAATAATTTTCCTCAGAAAACACTAAATCGTTTTCGTTATTTTTCAGTCAATTTTATCAACTACTTTCCATTTGAGATTTTTCAAATGCTTATCTTTGTGTAAAATACTATCACAATGAACAAAAAAGTAATTCTTATGATTCTTGATGGTTGGGGAAAATCTCCAGACCCAAAAGTTTCAGCAATAGATAATGCCAACATACCTTTTATAAACAGTTTATATACAAAATACCCGAACGCACAACTAAGAACCGATGGATTGAACGTAGGTTTACCCGAAGGTCAAATGGGAAATTCTGAAGTAGGTCATATGAATCTTGGAGCAGGAAGAATTGTTTATCAAGATTTAGCTAAGATAAATTTAGCCGTTCAAAACAAAAATGTAAATCAAGAGAAACCATTAATTGATGCTTTCAAATATGCCTTAGAAAACAACAAAAAAATTCATTTTTTAGGTTTGGTTTCCAATGGTGGTGTTCATTCTCACACATCACATTTGTATGGTTTGTTAGAAGCTGCGCAAGAATATGGTTTAGAAAAAGTTTTCGTTCATGCTTTTACCGATGGTCGTGATGTTGATCCAAAATCGGCCTTATTGGATATTGCCAATTTAGAAGATTATGTAAAAGATTCTAATGCTAAAATTGCATCAATCATAGGAAGATATTACGCAATGGACAGAGATAAACGTTGGGAAAGAGTAAAATTAGCCTACGATTTATTGGTAAATGCTGTTGGCGAAAAATCTATAGATGCAGTAGAAAGCATTAAAAAAAGTTATGCTAATGATGTTACCGATGAGTTCATAAAACCTATAGTGATGACAGATGAAAACGGAACTCCTTTAGCAAAAATTGAAGATGATGATGTTGTAATTTTCTTCAACTTTAGAACTGATAGAGGTCGTGAATTGACGGAAGCTTTATCGCAAAAAGATTTTCATGAATTCAATATGCACAAAATGAATTTGTACTATGTTACCATGACCAATTATGATGATACTTATAAAAATGTTCACGTAATTTACGACAAAGATAACATCACAGAAACACTTGGAGAAGTTTTAGAAAAAGCAGGTAAAAAACAAATTAGAATTGCTGAAACAGAGAAATATCCACACGTAACATTCTTCTTTTCTGGCGGAAGAGAAGTTCCATTTGAAGGCGAAACTCGAATTTTAAGAAATTCACCAAAAGTAGCCACTTACGATTTACAACCCGAAATGAGTGCTTTTGAACTAAAAGATGCATTAATCCCTGAACTTAAAAAAGGCGAAGTTGATTTTGTGTGTTTAAATTTTGCCAATGGTGATATGGTTGGACACACAGGAATAATGGAAGCGGCAATTAAAGCTTGTGAAGCTGTTGATGCATGTGTAAAAGAAGTAGTTGAAGTGGCTTTAGAAAATAATTACACTACAATAATAATTGCTGACCATGGAAATTGCGAAACGATGATAAATCCTGATGGTTCACCAAATACAGCACATACAACGAATCCGGTGCCAATTATTTTAGTAGATAAAGATTTGAAAACTATTCATGATGGTGTTTTAGGAGATATCGCTCCTACTATTTTAGAGTTGATGGGAATTGAAAAGCCAGCAGTTATGACACAGCATTCGTTGTTATAAAATAAAAAACCTAGTTTTAATTAAGAGATTCTATTTTGAGTCTCTTTTTTTATGCCAAATTTTATAAATAAAAGTTAAAATTTCATTATCAATAGTAATACTATTATATTTGCATATAATTAAATTAAAAATCATAAAATGATAGATGCTTTAATACCATTATTATCTTTAATTGCTCTTGAAGTAATTCTTGGAATAGACAACATTATTTTCATTTCTATACTTGCTGATAAACTACCTGAAAGTCAAAGAAACAAACTACGCTTTTGGGGAATTGGTTTGGCTATGGTAATGCGTTTAGCTTTACTTGCGTTTATTTCATGGATATTAAAATTAGATAAAACATTATTTTCATTGTTCGAAATCGACTTCACTGGGAAAGGTATTATTTTGATTTTGGGAGGCTTGTTTTTAATATATAAAAGTACCAAAGAGATTTATCATAAAACTGAAATTGCCAATTCACACGAGAAAGAACTTCCAAATAAAGGAACATTTAGCAAACTTTTAGGCGAAGTAATTCTGTTGGATTTAGTATTTTCAGTTGATTCAATTATCACTGCTGTAGGAATGGTTGATGAACTTTGGGTTATGTATACCGCTGTAATTGTCACTGTAATTATTATGTTATTTGCCTCAAAACCTATAAGCGAATTTATTTCCAAACATCCATCATTTAAAATTTTAGCACTTTGCTTTTTAATGATGATTGGAGTTTCACTTATTGCAGAAGGGTTCCGCTTTGAAATACCAAAAGGTTACATTTATTTCTCGATGGCTTTTGCTTTTCTAGTAGATGTAATTCAAATGAAAACGATCCCTAATACCACTAAAGAAAATTAATATCATGCAGAATATACTTTCAAATATCATCATTTCGGTTAACGATAAATTGTACGTAAAAAACCCTGAAACTTCTGATTTAGGTAAAAAAATTATCGAACAAAGTATTTTACTAATTGATGAAATTGGTTTTGAAAACTTTACTTTCAAAAAATTAGGCGAAAAAATAAACTCAAATGAAAGCTCTATTTATCGCTATTTTGAAAGCAAACATAAACTGATGTTGTATCTTTCATCATGGTATTGGGGTTGGATAGAATACAAACTAGCTTTCGCTACAACCAACGTTTCCAATCCAATGGAACGATTGAAAAAAGGAATTACCATCGTAACAGAAAAAGTTGAAGATGATTCCACAACACTACACATTAACGAGGCGATTTTAAACAAAATAATCATTCAAGAATTCACTAAAACATTGCTTACCAAAGAAGTTGATGAAGAAAATAAAATTGGCTTTTTTTTAGTTTACAAAAGAGTAATTAATAGAATAATAGAAATGATTACTGAGGTAAATCCAGAATATGCTTTTGCCAAAAGTTTAGCTTCTTCAATTGTAGAAGGTGCATTGCATCAACACTTTTTAAAAGATCATTTAAAAACAATTACAAATTGTAACGAAACAATTTCACCAACCGATTTTTATATCAATTTAATAGAAAACACATTGAGATAATTATGAATCAATCACCTTTAAAACGTTATTTTAATTTACTTAAACTAGACAAAAGAGATATTTCTCAAATTGTTTTCTACGCCATTTTTGCTGGATTAGTCAGCCTTTCACTACCACTTGGTATTCAAGCGATTATCAATTTAATTCAAGCAGGACAAGTAAGTGTGTCGTGGGTTGTGCTTGTGGTAATTGTGGTAATTGGTGTAGCTCTTGTTGGAATTTTATCTTTAATGCAACTCCGAATTACTGAAAACTTACAACAAAAAATATTCGTTCGTTCCTCTTTCGAATTTAGTTATCGTTTACCCAAAATTAAATTTGAAGAACTTTACAACCAATATCCACCAGAATTAGCCAATCGCTTTTTTGATACAATCTCTATCCAAAAAGGAACATCAAAACTATTAATTGATTTTTCAACAGCGTTATTACAAATTTTATTTGGAATAATTTTGTTATCGTTATACCATCCATTTTTTATTTTCTTCGGAATATTATTACTTGGATTACTTTATTCTATATTCCGATTTTCCTACAATTCGGGGCTTGCTTCTAGTTTGAAAGAATCAAAATACAAATATAAAGTAGCAAGTTGGTTGCAAGAAATAGCTCGAAACAATTTTAGTTTTAGAAAACAAGACAACTTTGATTTTGCTTTAAATAAAAACAACATTTTAGTAGATGAATATCTAAATTATCGTGAAAAACATTTTAAAGTAATTAAAAGACAATTTTCACAACTAATTGTTTTTAAAGTAATTATTACAGCAAGTTTACTTCTTATCGGTGGTTATTTAGTTCTAAATCAAAAGATGAATATTGGACAATTCGTAGCTGCCGAAATCATCATTTTATTAGTAATTAACTCGGTTGAAAAAATAATTGTAGGTTTAGAAAGTCTTTATGATGTATTAACTTCGGTTGAAAAAATTGGTCAGATTGTAGATTTGAATATTGAAGAAGCTCAATCTAAAAATCAGGATTATTGTTTCACCAATATAACTTTAGAAACAGAAAACCTAAGATTTAAGTTTCCAGATTCTAACGATGATGTTTTGGATAAAATAAATTTGAAAATTGATCAAACCGAAAAAATTTACCTTGAAGGCGATAATGGTTCAGGTAAAACAACACTTTTGCGCATACTATCTGGAGCAATGCAACCAACTTCGGGATCCTTTTTTATAAATGACGACACCTATCGTAAAATAGATTTAGCTCAATACCGTTCACAAATTGGTACTATTACTCAAGGTGAAACACCATTTGAAGGAACTATTTTAGAAAATATAACGTTCAACAATCCATTAGTTTCCCATGAAGACATAAAATGGGCGATTGAAAGTGTAAAATTAGGCACATTCATCAAAACATTACCAAAGGGATTGGATACCAAGATTTTTCCAGACGGAAGACAGTTATCTTCTTCCAATGCACAAAAAATTCTTTTGGCTAGAAGTATTGTAAATAAACCAAAAATATTATTCTACGAAGATCCTTTAGACAAAATGGATGAAGAAGCCACTAAAGAAATCATCGATTTTATTACAGATTCAAAAAACAAATGGACCGTAATTGTTTCTTCAAAAAATGACTATTGGAAACAAAAATGCACTAGAAAAATCAAAATGAAAGACGGAAAAATAATTGCTGACACAAAACAATAATTGCCATGCTGAATATTTCTAAAAAAAATCCGATAACCGAAAATATAGACCAATACAGTACTGTAAAAAGTCTTGCCAACAGACCTCATTACAAGATATTGAACAAAATAATTGTATATGTTTCCTTAATTGGGGTTATAATTTTATTTCTTCCTTGGACACAAAACATTTCAGGTTCAGGTGCGGTTACGACTTTAAAACCCAATCAAAGACCACAAACTATTCAGTCGGCAATTGCAGGTAGAATAGAAAAATGGTACGTTCAAGAAGGAGATTATGTAAAAAAAGGCGATACCATTTTATTTATTTCGGAAATTAAAGAAGATTATTTTGATCCAAATTTAGTTCAAAACACTAAAAGCCAAGTGGATGCTAAAAAAATGGCAGGACAATCATATGGTGGAAAAGTAACTTCTCTCGAAGCACAAATCAATGCCATTGAAAATGAAAGAGTTTTAAAACTGCAACAAGCTCAAAATAAAATTCGTCAGTCTTTACTAAAAGTTAAAAGCGACAGTATGGATTTGGAAGCTGTAAAAACACAAATAAAAATCGCTAACACTCAATTTAATCGTTCGGTAACTTTGAATAAAGAAGGTTTAAAACCTCTAACCGATGTAGAAGAAAAAAGGTTGAAATTGCAAGAAGTAGAAGCTAAAATCATTACACAAGAAAACAAACTTTTAGCCAGTAAAAACGAATTGATAAACGCAAAAGTTGAGATTAATAGAATTAGTGCCGAATATGCAGAAAAAGCATCCAAAGCAAGAAGTGACCAATTCACCGCATTGAGTAGTCAGTATGATACTGAAGCACAGGTAAATAAACTTCAAAATCAATACGTGAATTATCAAATTCGTAATGGAATGTATTATATAAAAGCGCCACAAGATGGCTATGTAAACCGAGCCATTCAGTCTGGAATTGGTGAAACAATTAAAGAAGGAACTCAAATTGTGAGCATCATGCCTGCTAAATATGATATTGCCGTAGAAACTTATGTTTCTCCAACCGATTTACCATTAATTCATAAAGGTGAGAAAGTCAGAATTTGGTTTGATGGTTGGCCAACAATAGTATTTTCTGGATGGCCTAATATGAGTTATGGAACTTTTGGCGGAAAAATTGTTGCCATAGAAAATTTCATTTCACCCAACGGAAAATTCAGAGTTTTAATTGCTCCAGATGAAAAAGAAGACGCTTGGCCAAAACAAATTAGTATTGGTTCGGGTGCGCAAACATTAGCTTTATTAGACAATGTTCCAATATGGTTTGAATTATGGAGAACATTAAATGGATTTCCACCTAATTATTACCAACCAAAAGGTGAAACATCAAAAGAGAAAAAGTAATGAAACAAATTCAAATTATAGTCTTTTTATTTTTCTTTAGCTTTGTTTTTGGTCAAGATAAAAACCTTCAAGAACTCACTTATAATGAGTATTTGGGATATGTGAAAAAATACCATCCTATGGTAAAAAGTGCTAATCTTGAAGTAAACAGCGCTCAAGCCAATTTGATGATGGCACGAGGCGGATTTGACCCAAAAATTGAAGTCGATTTTGATAAAAAACAATTCAAAGACAGCCAGTATTATTCACTATTAAACAGTAGTTTCAAAATCCCAACTTGGTATGGCATTGAAGTAAAAGCTGGCTTTGATAATAGTGAAGGGATTTATTTAAATCCGCAAAATACACTTCCTAATCAAGGGCTAACTTCGCTTGGCATCAATATTCCGCTTGGTCAAGGATTATTGATTAACCAAAGAATGGCCGATTTGCGAAAAGCCAAAATCCAAATTCAATTAAGTCAAGCTGAACGAAAATTGCAAGCTATCGAAGTTTTATACAATGCATCAGTTGCATATTTCAATTGGAAACGAAATTACAGCGAAGTACAATTGTATTCTACTTATTTAAAAAATGCAGAAGTACGTTTTAATGGTGTAGCAAGCTTGATAAAAAACGGTGACAAACCAGCAATTGATAGTATTGAAGCAGGAATTATTGTAAGGAATAGAAAACTTAATTTAGAAGATTCGCAGTTAAAATTAACAAAAGCCAAACTAGAATTATCCAACTTTTTATGGTTAGAAAACAATGTTCCATTAGAATTACAAGACACCATTATTCCTGAAGATAAACTTGAATACACAATAAAAGAGACCTTAAAAACCAATGAACTTTTGGTAGAAACTATTTCGATAGAAAACCATCCAAAGATTAATTCATTACAAAGTAAGTTGGATATTTTAGAAGTAGAACGCAAACTAAAAGCCAATAGTTTGTTGCCAAAAATTGATTTGGGTTATCACTATTTATCAGAACCTAATTATTGGAATGATACCAATTTTAATAATTACAAAGTAGGTATGAATTTTAGTTTTCCGTTATTTCTAAGAAAAGAACGCGGCGGATTGCAATTGGCTAAATTCAAAATTCAAGACACCAAATATTCGTTAGATTTAGAACGCGTTCAATTAAAAAATAAAATCAACGCCCAACAAACCGAAATCAATTCACTTGAAAGACAGCGCAAATTAATTAGTGATTTAGTGAAAGATTACAACACTATGTTGAGTTCTGAAGAACGTTTGTTTTCGTTTGGTGAAAGCTCTATTTTCCTAATCAATTCCAGAGAAAATAACTTAGTTAGCTCACAATTGTCTGAATTAAGTTTGGAAAATCGTTATTTAATTTCGAATGCCGAATTATTTAAAATAATGGCCAATCCTGATTGATAATTTAATTGCCTCGAGCTTAAACTCGAGGCAATTAAAAACTACATATTATTTAGCATTTCATAATACTGTCTATCAATACTTTCTTGGTGGTTTGGATGCGCAATTTTTACCATTTCTGACACACGTTGACGAAGCGTTTTACCATATAAATCGGCGATTCCGTTTTCGGTAATTATGTAATGAACGTGAGAACGAGTCGTCACAACTCCTGCTCCTTGTTTTAAATAAGGAACAATTCTACTTTCACCTTTTTTAGTGATTGATGGCAATGCTATAATCGCTTTTCCACCTTGACTTAAAGTGGCACCACGAATAAAATCCATTTGACCTCCAACGCCAGAAAACATTTTTGCACCAATAGAATCTGCACAAACTTGACCTGTTACATCAACTTCAATAGCCGAATTTATAGAAACCATTTTTGGATTTTTTCTAATTCTCGCTGTATCATTTACCATTGAAGATTCCTTCATTTCGATGAATGGATTATCGTTAACAAAATCATACAGACGTCTTGAACCCATTAAAAATGTTGCCAAAACTCTACCTCGCAATGTTCCTTTATAATTACAATTAATAACGTCATTTTCAATTAAATCAATAACTCCATCAGAAAACATTTCGGTATGTAAACCTAAATCTTTGTGATTAGTTAATTTGCTTAAAGCTGCATTTGGAATAGAACCAATTCCCATTTGAAGCGTGCTTTTATCTTCAATTAATGAAGCAACGAAAGAACCTATTTTTTCTTCTTCTATTGAAAATGGAACTGGATCATGACCATAAATTGGCACATCAACCTCTACCAAATAATCAATTTCAGACACATGAAGAATTCCATCACCAAAAGTTCTTGGCATCTGCGGATTTACTTGCGCAATTACAATTTTAGCATTCTCTATGGCTGCAACAGTAGCTTCTACAGAAACACCAAGCGAACAATATCCATGTCTATCTGGAGGCGAAACATGAATAAAAGCAACATCTAAAGGCAAAACATTTTTACGAAACAAATGAGGCAATTCACTCAAAAAAACTGGTGTGTAAGAACCATTTCCTGCTTTTAAAGTGTGACGAACATTGGCTCCAATAAAAAACGAATTCACGTGAAAACTTTCCGCTAATTCAGGGTTTGCATAGCGCGCTTCTCCTTCCACATGAAGATGGCAAATTTCAACATCTCTCAATTCTGATGCTCTCTCAGTTAGTGCGTTGGCTAATATAGTTGGCGCTGCTGCGGCAGCTTGAAGATAGACTCTATCTCCAGATTTTACGACTTTTACAGCTTCTGCTGCAGTAACATATTTACTCATACCTAATAAATTTTGTACAAAGTTAAAATCGGAATTTTTGAAAAAATATGATAAAACTCATATTGTAAATATAGCTATTTTTTATCGCAAGAATATTGTATTTTTGCGGACTGAAAATTAAAAAAATGATTATTCCAAAAACGAGAGAAGAAATTGAGTTAATGCGCCAAAGTGCATTATTAGTTTCTAAAACATTGGGCGAAATTGCAAAAGTGATTAAACCAGGTGTAACTACTTTACAATTAGACAAATTAGCCGAAGAATTTATTAGAGATAATGGCGGAGTTCCAGGATTTTTAGGAATGTATGGTTTCCCAAATTCGTTGTGTATGAGTCCGAATGCTCAAGTAGTTCATGGAATTCCGAATGCAAAACCTTTGGAAGAAGGCGATGTAATTTCTGTAGATTGTGGGGTTTTGATGAATGAATTTTATGGAGACCACGCGTATAGTTTCGAAATTGGTGAAGTTGCTCCAGAAGTAAAAAAACTATTAAAAGTTACCAAAGAAAGTCTTTATGTTGGAATAAGAGAATTTCGCGCTGGAAACAGAGTTGAAGATGTTGGAAATGCAATCCAGAAATATTGCGAAGGTCATGGATATGGTGTTGTTCGTGAGCTTGTTGGTCATGGATTAGGAAGAAAAATGCACGAAGATCCAGAAATGCCAAATTACGGAAAACGTGGTCGAGGAAAAATGTTTGTAGAAGGCATGGTTGTTGCTATTGAACCAATGATAAACATGGGTACAAAAAACATAAAACAACTAAAAGATGGTTGGACAATTTTAACAGCTGACGGAAAACCAAGTGCTCATTTTGAACATGATGTAGCTTTAATAGACGGAAAACCAGAAATATTATCGACTTTCAAATACATTTATGATGCTTTGGGAATTGTAAGTGATGAGGAAAAGGAGTTTAGAAATCATTATACATTGTAAAGTTTTTACAAATTTGCATCCAAAATAAATGAAAAAAATATTCAAGTTCATATTAAATACCATTCCTCGTCCGATATTGATTCGTTTGAGTATTGTGGTGCGTCCAATTTTGGCTTTTTTATTAAAAGGAAGTCGTTTTACTGATCCTATTGACGGAAAAAGTTTTCGAATGTTTTTACCTTATGGATATGGTAATCAGAGAAATAACGTGCTTTCTCCGAGCACTTTGTCATTAGAAAGACATCGTTTATTATGGTTGTATTTACAAAATGAAACTGATTTTTTTACTGCTACAGAAAAGAAAAAGGTACTACATTTTGCTCCTGAACAAGAGTTTTACAAACGTTTCAAGAAACAAACTAACATCGATTATACTACAACCGATTTACTTTCGCCGTTGGCAGATGTAAAAGCTGATATTTGCAATTTGCCGTTTGAAGATAATCAATACGATTTAATTCTTTGCAACCACGTTTTAGAACACATTCCAGATGACACTAAAGCCATGCAAGAATTGTTTAGAGTTTTAAAACCCGGCGGAATGGGAATCTTTCAAATTCCACAGGATTTATCAAGAGCAACTACTTTTTCTGATGATAGTATTGTTGACCAAAAAGAAAGAGCCAAAATCTTCGGGCAATACGATCACGTTCGTGTTTATGGAAGAGATTATTTTGACAAATTAAGAAGTATTGGTTTTAAAGTTATTGAAGAAGATTATACTTCAAAACTTTCACCAGAATTAGTAGAAAAATATTGTTTAGCAAAAGGCGAAATTATTCCAGTTTGTTTTAAATAATTTATTGGCATAATTGTAGATAATAATATTTAGTATCTTTACGTTTGATAATAAAATGATTATGTTGAAAAAATATTTATCTATTGTACTTTTTTTATATGCAATTTCAATTTCCTTTTCACAAGAGAAAGAAATTAATCCTCCATATCATATCAAAACGATATCGTTTGTTCAAAACGGACAGAATGCAATTCCATTGTTTCAATTAGGAGATTCATTTCAATTGCAGTTTGATGATTTACATGGAACTGAAGACAATTACTACTATAAGATAATGCATTGTGACTACGATTGGAAACAATCCCAATTATCCATCAATGAATATCTAACAGGTTTTGATAATCAACGCATTCAAGATTATACCAATTCTTTAAATGCACTGCAAATTTATTCGCATTATAGAATTCCATTTCCAAATAAACTTACACAATTAAAAGTTAGTGGAAATTATGTAATCAGTATTCTTAATGAAGACCAGGAAGTTGTTTTTTCAAGAAAATTTATTATTTATGAACCATTGGTTTCTGTTCCGATGCAAGTTAAAAGAGCTAGAAATGTTAAAGATGTTGAATACAAACACAACATTGATTTCGCAGTAAAATCTAATGCTATTACTTTTCAAAGTCCTCTTAAGAATGTGAAAGTTCTTTTAATGCAAAACGGAAAATTCAACAACGCAATTAGTGATATAAAGCCAATGTACACCATTGGTAATGATTTGATTTATAAATATGATTCCGAAACTCAATTTTGGGCAGGCAACGAATATCTATTTTTTGAAAATAAAAACATAAGAGCTGCTAACAATAGTATTGCTAGAATTGACACCGAAGGTGGTTTATATAATTGCTTTTTATACACCAGTAATGCTAGAGCTAAAAACCCATATACTTATTGGCCAGACATAAATGGTAATTTCAGTATTAAAAATATTAGTGCAGAAAATGATGAGATTGAAGCTGATTACGCATGGATATACTTCTCATTATCTGCTCCATCTTTTTATCAAAATAAAGATATTTTCATCACAGGAATGTTTAATAATTATGCACTTACAGATGAAAACAAAATGGAATACAATGCTAAAAAAGGCATTTATGAAAAAGCCTTGATGATCAAACAAGGTTTTACCAATTTCAATTATACTATAGCAGATAAAAGTGGAAAAATAGATGAAGCTAGCGCTATTGATGGTAATTTTTATCAAACTGAGAACAATTATTTTGCCATAATCTATTATCGTGAAAACAATCAAAGATATGATAGAGTTATTGGAAAAGGAGTTGCAACTTCAACAGACATAATCAATTAAAAAATCTTTAACATAAAAATTACATTGGTTTTTTTATTATTTTTGTAACTTTACAAAAAGTTTTATTATGGTTTCTCAAATTACAAGAGGCATAAAAATATCGGTCGTAACTAGTTTTGAAGGCACCTACTTCAAGAACTACAAGATTCATTTTGCCTTTTCTTATGAGATAACTATTGAGAATCATAGTAAAGATTCTGTTCAATTAACGTCTCGTCATTGGGAAATTTTCGACTCTTTAAATGATGTTGAAGTAGTTGATGGAGAAGGGGTTATTGGAAAAAAACCTGTTTTAAAACCTGGTGAATCACACACTTACAGTTCAGGTTGTTTGCTTTCTTCTCCACATGGAGCTATGCGAGGTTTTTTTAACATGATAAATTTTACTACAACCAAAAATTTTAGAGTAATCGTGCCAACATTTCGTTTGAGTGCTCCATATGCTCTAAATTAATATACATTTATTTCTTAAAAATATATCCGAAATTTCTCTCGAAAAGTTTCGTAACATTTGTTATCAAAAATTTAAATTTTCCTTTGTACTTTTGTTACAAATTAAATAATTCGCATTATTTGAATTGTCTATTTATCAAATTGTCTAATTTTCAAAATATAAGATATGCCTAAAGGATTCTTTCACGTACCAAAAGCGGTTAATGAACCTGTAAAATCATACGCTCCAAATTCTCCAGAAAAAGCAGCTGTTTTAGCTGCTTACAAGAAAATGTGGAACGAAACAATCGATGTACCAATGTATATTGGTTCAGAACAAATTAAAACTGGAAACACTCGCACTATGTCTGCGCCACATGACCACCAACACATCGTTGGAACCTATCATTTGGCTGAAAAATCTCATGTAGAAAAAGCCATCGCTTCAGCATTAGAAGCTAGAAAAAAATGGTCGCAAATGCCTTGGGAACACAGAGCAGCCATCTTTTTAAAAGCAGCTGAATTAATCGCTGGTCCTTATCGTGCAAGAATTAATGCTGCAACAATGATTGCACAATCGAAAACTATTTTTCAAGCAGAAATTGATGCATCATGTGAATTGATTGACTTTTTACGCTACAACGTAGAATTCATGACTCAAATTTACAACGACCAGCCAAAATCGGTTTCAGATGTTTGGAATAAAGTAGAATATAGACCGTTAGAAGGTTTTGTTTATGCAATTACTCCTTTTAACTTTACTGCAATTGCTGCGAATCTTCCTGCTAGTGCTGCTTTGATGGGAAATACTGTAGTATGGAAACCAAGTGATAGCCAAGTTTTTTCTGCTAAAATTATTATTGACGTTTTCAGAGAAGCAGGTGTTCCAGATGGAGTTATTAACGTAGTTTTTGGTGATCCAGTGATGATTACAGATACTATTTTAGCTTCGCCAGATTTTGCTGGAGTACACTACACTGGTTCAACATTTGTTTTCAAAGAAATTTGGAAGAAAATTGGAACACAAATTCATTCTTACAAAACATATCCTAGAATAGTTGGAGAAACTGGAGGAAAAGATTTTGTTTTAGCTCATCCATCGGCTAATGTTAAACAAGTCGTTACCGGAATTACTCGTGGTGCCTTTGAATTTCAAGGTCAAAAATGTTCAGCTGCTTCAAGAGCTTACATTCCTCAAAGTTTATGGCCAGCCGTAAAAGAGCAATTAATTATTGATGTAAATTCAATGAAAATGGGAAGTCCAGAAGATTTTTCAAACTTCATTACAGCAGTAATTCACGAAGGTTCTTTTGACAAATTAGCAAGCTATATCGACCAAGCAAAAAAAGATGCTGATGCTGAAATTATTCTTGGCGGAAATTATGATAAATCAAAAGGATATTTCATCGAACCTACAGTTATAGTTACCACAAATCCTAAATATACTACAATGGAAACAGAACTTTTTGGTCCTGTAATCACTATTTATGTGTATGAAGATGCTAAGTGGAACGAAACTTTAAAATTGGTAGATGACACTTCAGAATATGCATTAACTGGTGCAATTTTTAGTCAAGACCGATATGCAACAATTGAAGCAACAAAAGCTTTAGAAAACGCTGCAGGAAATTTCTACATCAACGACAAACCTACTGGCGCTGTTGTTGGAATGCAACCTTTTGGTGGAGCAAGAGCTTCTGGAACAAATGACAAAGCAGGCTCAATGCAAAATTTATTGCGTTGGGTTTCACCAAGAACTATAAAAGAAACTTTCGTAACTCCAGAAGATTACAGATATCCGTTTTTAGGAGAATAGTTTTAAGTACGAAATACGAAGTACGAAGTAAAATTTTAAAAGCTCACTCAGAAATGTTTGAGCTTTTTTTTATTTGACTGATTACTAATTTTTTGTATCTTCGAAATTCAAAACTAACAAACTATGAAGTCAAAAATTACTTTATTATTTATTTTTCTTATTTCAATATTTGGCTACAGCCAAGATAAGACTTATGACTTATTGAAAGAAAAAACCGAAACTAAAATCCTACACGATAGAGTTTTTGATTTGTCAAAAGCAGCAACAATTGGCTCTAAACCCATTGATGCAAATACTTTCAATCAGTTTTACCATGAAATTCAAAGAGCTGATTTTTTACAACGCTTACCAAAATATGAAGTTTTAAAAAATGAAGCCAACTTTGGAAAAGCAACTAAACAAATTCCTTTAGCTATTTTAATCACGGAGTATGAAACTCTAAAAAGAACTTCAATTGATAAGGGCGATGTTTTTCTTCAAAACAATCAATATAATGTTAAATCAAATGCTACTGATATTTTTGAAAAACATACTGTCAGTCTAGTATCGCCTTTATTAAGCAAAACAAATAGTAACACATTTCTACTTAAAGAAGATTTTATTCTAAATTCTACTAGTAAAAAAATTCTTTCTGTTGAACTAAAACTAGAAAATTCTAATTGGATAAAAATCAATTTTAACAAACCTTTTCAACTAAATTTCAAAGAAACTGGCAAACAAATAGTTGATTATAAAATTGAATTTACTGATGGATTCAAAGTTCAAAATTCATTTGAATTTGAAATCACATCAATTGAAAATATTCAAGGGAAAAATAATGAAGCACAAGCGCCAAATGTAGTTTTACCTATTACCTCAACCATTGCTTATCAAGGTTATAACGAAACTGCACCCTATTTTGGGCAAGGTGAATATGAACTTTTTATGGATACTACAAATGGAGTTTTAGACAAACCTATTTTTTTAGTAGATGGTTTTGACCCAGGTGACTCAAGAAACAGTACAATAATTTATCAATCATTAAATTATGGAACTAGTCAAAATTTGGCTACCGATTTAAGAGCACAAGGATTTGATGTAATTATATTAAATTTTCCAGTTTATACCAGAACAGGAACAACAACAGTAGTTGATGGTGGCGTTGATTACATTCAACGAAATGCAATGATTTTGGTTGAATTGATCAACCAAATAAATGCGCAAAAAGTCGGCAACGAACAGAATGTGGTTATTGGTCCAAGTATGGGCGGATTGATATCGCGTTATGCTCTTCGTTATATGGAAATGAATAATTTAACTCATCAAACAAGATTGTACATTTCTTTTGATTCACCACATCTTGGCGCAAACGTTCCAATTGGTTTTCAACATTTATTTAATTATATGGCTTATGGACCACTTGGAAGTACAGCAGTTCAGCCAGTAGTTGATGGATTGATAAAAAGCCCAGCTGCCAAACAAATGTTGATTGATCATTTTGAAGGACACCTGCAATCGGGAAGTGTATTTGAATTTAACACAGCTTCAAACTCTTTACTTCCAACTGGAGCACCTAATTTTAGAAATGCATTTCAAACAGAACTCAATACGATGGGATTTCCTGTTACTACAAGAAATGTTTCAATTTCAAATGGTGCTGGAAATGGGACAATGAATTACGCTCCTGACTTTGAAGCAATGAATCATACTTTTAATGTCACATCAACTCAAAGAGCCATTATTAATTTAAGATTTACACCAGCTGCGAATCAAACTAATGAAGTTAGCCGATTTAGAGGACAACAATATTTTTTATTTTTCTGGATAACTGGTTATGAAAGCGCTGCAAACTCAAAATCACCAACTTATACAGATGGTTTAGACTCTGCACCAGGAGGCAGATTTGATATGGCTGGTTTTCAAGCCGGAGCTGGAACAGATCCTTTACTTACAGAGTTTTTTGATAATTTATTAGTTGACTACTTTTGTTTTATTCCTGCATGGAGTTCTATGGCAGTTTCAAATTCAACAAATCTTTATGCTCCAATAAATATCAGTTCAACTACGCCATTTGCAGCCTCTTCAATTCCAACAGTAAATGAAAATCACGTTACTTTAAACGCCCAAAACACAGCATTTGCTTTAGCAGAAATTTTAAATCCAGTTTTGGTAAACAATGAAAATTTAGCTTTAAATAGTTTTTGGATTCAAAATCCGATTCAAAATAGTTTACAAATTAACTCAAACTATATTATAGAAAACGCCTCAATAGTTGTGAAAGACATACTTGGAAAAACTATTGTTGAAATGAAAAATCAAACTATTAATGGTTTACTTGAAATCCCAATTTCACTATCAAACGGTGTTTACTTAGTAACATTAAAAAATAGTCAAGGAAGTGTCACCAAGAAAATAATAAAAGGTTAAAAACTAAAAAGTCTCCAAATTGGAGACTTTTTTTATTTCAATGGTAAATGAACCACTTTCTTAGTTTCAAAAAATTCATCAGAAAAATAATCGGATAAATTATATTCAGTTGCTTTTGGAAAATCTTTCAACTCTTCAGACAAATCGCCACCTTTTAAATATAAAATTCCGTTTTCTAATTCGTGTTTCGATTTGGTTTTCATTTTTCCTTTCACCCAACTAACAAAATCTGGCATATTGGTTACGGCGCGACTTACGATGAAATCAAAATCGTGTTCTACAAGTTCGGCACGTTTTTGTTCGGCTTTAATGTTTTTTAAACCTAATGCTTTGATAACTTCATTAACTACTTTTATTTTTTTGGCAATAATATCAATGGCATAAAAGTTAGCTTCTGGAAATAAAATTGCTAAAGGAATTGCAGGAAAACCTCCACCTGTTCCAACATCCATAATTTTAGAACCCGATTTGAATTCTAAAACTTTAGCAATTCCTAACGAATGTAAAACGTGA
>Ga0209572_1000533_pt1 | contig 53150 bp, 48 predicted proteins | sample EBPBio232012_DNA_FD_185867 | JGI IMG/M metagenome (GOLD analysis project Ga0209572, IMG submission 185867) | Wastewater treatment Type I Accumulibacter community from EBPR Bioreactor in Madison, WI, USA - Reactor 1_1/23/2012_ DNA (SPAdes)... | ecosystem: Engineered > Bioreactor > EBPR >...
CCACGGACCGTGGCGAGGCAGACGACGTCGTGTCGGGCAGATCCCATGACCGTCAGCGGGCAGTTCTCATGACCGCCAGCGGGCAGCTTCGTGGCCGTCTCCGGGCAGTTTCTCGTGGCCGCCGACAAGCAAGAGCAGGTACAGCAGGAGGGCGCGGTGTTTGCGTGTGTGGACGAGCGTGCCGAGGGTGCTCGGACACACGCTCGAGCCTCGAGGATGCTGGACGAGGACGTGGCGGACGACGCCGTAGTTGCGGCCGGTGAGCCGCAGGACCTCGGCGCGGCTCTCGGACGGGGTGGCGACAGTGTTCGGGTCGATCGATCTCATGGCTGGATCCTAGAGCTCGCCCGGGGATAGACACTTTCCAAGCAGTTCGCGCTCAGTCAGCGTTTCGTACCAGACAATGAGAAGCCACCATGGGATGCATCAATGCGATGCACCTGAGATGCCGCCATGGGAAGCCACTCATGCAGGGCGCGCGCGCGGGCCCCGATTCCCGGCTCAGAAACCTGTCGTCAGCAATCCGGCGCCGGCGTAAATCCACGTTGACCGACTTGCGGGGCCCCCTGCACCCGCCAAGCAGCAGAAGCCTGGATGGCCGCAGCACGATGTGGTTCTCGCTGCGGCCATCCAGTGACGTCAGCTGTCGTGACGCGAACGGTGAAGTTGCCGTACGAGTCGGATGAGGTCGCGACGCTGGCTCGGGGCGAGCCTGGCGAAGAGCATCATGATCGTGACGACGCTGGCCAAGAGCGTGGCGATGATGATGCTGATCGAAAGGGCCGTTTCGAGGCTCATTGCCTCCGGGATGATGGAGTTGGACAGCATTGGGTGGTCCTCCTGCCCGGTTTCGGGCATGCAAAAGGCCCGCTGAGGTTCAGCGGGCCTTGAGTGGTCTTGGGGGTGGACGCGCGTGGCGTCGATGTCGTGGAGTCCGTTTTGGGCAGGGCTTCGCCTAGGGAGGTCTCATGGGAACCTCCCCTCGGGGGTGGGTGGTGCTAGCGCAGGCCTCGGTAGAGGCGCTGTGGCCGGTGGGGGCTGCGGCGGGCTGCCGCGAGCACGTCTGCCACGCGGTACAGGGGTGTACGGCCGCGGTGCTGGGCGGGATGGAGGTGCCCGCGTCGCTTCCAGGAACGGATGGTCGAGGGAGAGACTCCTACGACGGCGGCTGCGGCCTCGGCGGTGACGATCCGCTGGAGGTCCTTACCTCTTACGCGCGTCGCCACTGGCTCGCGGCGCTCCTGGTCGCGTCGCAGTGGCCCTCCGGGTTGCTGGTTCCGGTCGCCGGTGGCGATGGCTGCCTGAAGGACATCGAGTGCCGAGAACACGGCGCTACGTCCTTTTGTCCCGAGGGGGTTGAGGTAGCCGCGGTGGACCCATTGACGGATGGTCGCGGTGGAGACGGCCCATGCTTGCGCCGCCTGCGAGGTGGTGAGTTGGTCGGGCCCTATCCAGTTCTTCCAGATGCGACGCTCGTCGACCCAGTACCAGTCATCCTCCGGATCCATCTGCTGCCAACTCCAGTAGACCTCCCGCCGCATGGGCTTCGGCCTGTAGTGGCGGGCGCTGTCGAGGAGTACTTGGGACGTGGTCGCGCCGGCGAGTAGGGCTGCTCCGTCGGCGGTCAGGTTTGAGCTGGCGGTCGCGTGCGGCGCGTGGTGTGCTTCGAGGTACACCAGGAGGCGTTGGCTGGACACGCGCAGTCGTCGAGCCGCTTGGTAGACACGCTCGGGAGCCACGACAACAGTGTTACACCGCAACCAGGGGCCAGGTCAGTCGAGTGGCGTTCGCGGCTTCCAGATCGACGTTTGCGCAGGTCAGACGCACGAAACGCCCCCCCAGCGCCTGGAGAGCGTTTCCGGTTTTGGGTGCAACTCACCCCCAACGTGACTCAATGTAGCGAAAACTGTCGGCCAGGCACGGTAAGGCGGTTTGATCGGCGTGTCTCCACGGAGTGGGGCGAGGACCCACCTATATCCGCCTAGAACTCGCCGCACTTATAGGTGATGTGGGGGGTTGTAGACGCCGACGTGATCCGCGGCAGCGGGCACGTCGAGCGGCGGGTGCACCGTGAAGCCCTGCAGTCCTCGCGGCTGCGCCTCGCCTCGCCCCAGGGTGGTCTTCTTGTCCTGGAGTCGCCGCAGCGTGACGCGGAGCTGCTCCACGTCGGCCAGCCATTGCTGCGTGCTGGCCTCTTCGAGACGTTGCTGGAGGTCCTGTTCGATGTTGGCCAGTCGCGCGGCGGCGTCGGTGTGGACATGCAGAAAGTTGCAGCGGATGCAGGCGTGTTCGTGGGTGCAGCCGGAGCCGTAGGGGCGGACGCAGTCGCCGAGTTCGACGCGGCGTCGGCCGAAGTGGTCGGCGAAGACTTGGAGCTCGTCGGCGGTGGGTTGACGGTATTCGTGGCTGGGGCGGGTGGCTCGCCGTCGTTCAAGGAACTGGTCGTAGTGGTTGAAGACGTCCTGCGGGTAGATCGCCACGTAGCCCTGAGTGGTGTTGAGGCTGCGGTGGCCAGCGAGCTGTGCGGCGATGTGGACGGGGAGCTTGTTGGCGACGAGCTCGGTGAGGTAGAGCCGTCGGAAGTCGTGGGGTGTCGGCCGAAGGAGGGTCCCGTCGCTGTCGCGCAGTCCGGCCCTGGCGGCTGCCTGGGCGAGGTACTTGCGGATGGTGCTGTCGCTGAAGACGTAGCCGGCTCCGGAACGGAAGTGGTGCTGGAAGAGGAAGGGCAGGAGCGGGCTGAACTCTCGCTGGGACCGATCGAGCCGGCGCAGTAGCGGGATCTTGCCGTGCTCGATGGTGTGGCGGTTGATGATGTCGCTGAGGACTGCGGTGAGCGCGGGGCTCATCGGCAGGATTCGTTCCTCGTCGGTCTTGGACGGTGCAACCTGCAGGAGGGGGACGATCTCGCCGTTCTGTTTGCGCAGGGGCCGCAAGGAAAGGTGAGTTAGCTCCAGCAGTTCTTCGATGCGCAGACCGGTGTGACGGAGGACTTCGAGGGCGGCCCAGGTCCAGTAGGCCTTGTGCTCGAGGTGGGTGAGGTCGAGCAGGTCGCCCGTGGGATCGCGCACGAGGGTGGTCATCAGCGAGTACTTCGCCTCACCCGTGGGGTTGCGGGCGTGGTCTCGACGCAGCCACGGCTGACCCGCGAATGTGAAGGGTGATCCTGGCGCGACGGATTGAGCTGCAGCGAGCAGGTCTCGCATCCGGTCCTTCTCGGCGGTGACCGAGGTGACGAGCTGGGGGATCCAGGGGGCTAGCGTGCGTGTGCGCTGCTTGAAGGTGTTCTGTTGGCGCCGGGTGTTCTTCATCCGGGCGCCCTTCATGATCGAGCGTGGGATGGGGTTGGGCGCGACCCAGGGCGCCCACGTGGCGGGGTCGTCGAGAGCCCAGGCGGCGATGTCGTTGTAGAAGGTGCGGACGCGGTCCATGATCTGTGCCCAGTCCTTACGGGGACGTCCGTCCGGGAGGGTCTTGATCCGGGTCCGCCAGCCAGCGGCTTGCTCGGGGGTGAGTTTGAGGGTGGAGATCTCGGGGTGGTGAGCCTGGATGTCTCCCCAGAAGTTCTTCACCAGCAGCTGCTCGAGGCTATAGAGGGTCTTGTAGTCGCACGAGACGGACAGTTCGGTGAGGTACATAACGAATACGGTCCGGATGTCCGGGTTGGCGACCCCGTGCCGGTCGACGAGTTGCTCAGGGGTCATCTTTGCGACGTGGACGAGCTCGGCGTAGCCGGATGGCTCGTTGGAGAACAGCCCCGCGTCCTTGCATGCCGTCCAGGCGGTGGGCAGGCCGTGGTAGGCCACGCCACGGGCGTGTTGGACGCAGCGGAGGCCACGGAAGTCTTCGGCTGTGAGATCGCGGACGTTCTTGCCGTGGTGGATGCACATCATGGCCAGCACGGCGACGATGCGGTTGGCGTCCCGGAGGCCCCCTCTCGCCTCGGACTGAGCGATGACCTGCTGGAACGTCTCGGGTTGGTGGTAGGCGGCCCAGTCTCGCCACAACCGGATCCGTCGCGCGGAAAGCATCCAGTCGTAGGAGGGACGGACGGCGTCGACCATGATCAGCGCGTTGATGGCGTAGGCGGTCTCCTGCCGCACCCCCTTGCCTGAGGACCCGGGGTGGGGGCGCCAGTCCTGTTCCCCCCGTGCGATCCAGAGATCCCATCGTTCCTGCCAGGAGTCGCCCGGCTGCTGCTCGAGCCAGTTCAGGAGTTTGCCGACCACACGCTTGGAGCGGGTGACCGGGTTGATCTTCATCGTGACCGGGAGCATCTCCTGAGTGAGGATCTCAAGGACGGCGGCGAGTTCGTCACGACCGGCAGTCGCGAGCCGGCCGCCGGCCATCGCTGCCAGAACGTCGGTGCGTGCGTCGGGCAGCTTCATGGCGTCAGTCCCGGGAACAGGACGGCCATGTCGGCAGCGTCGTAGTACATGCTCGGCACCGGGGCGGGCGGCGGTGTCGCGAGGTGTCGGTGCAGGGCGTCGACGAGCTCGTCGAGGCGTGCAGCGGAATAAGCGTTCAAGGTTTCGAGGTGGCGATGGCGCATCAGGGCTTGGGCATCGGTCAAGGTCATCCGGTCATCGGCGAGGATCCGGTGGGAGAAGGTGTGGCGGAAGTCGTGCCAGGTGTAGTTCGTCCCGAGCCGTGCGTTGGCTCGCTCAAGGACTTGTCGGAGGGCGAAGTAGTTCAGTGGCCGGTGCGGGGGACGCAGCGTCAGCCACAAGGGGCCGTCGGCCGTGACGGACGGTCGATCGGCGAGGTATCGAGCGATCCACACGAACGACTCCGGAGCAGCCGGAACCCAGATGCGTGACCCCAGCCCGCCCTTGGGTTCGATGGCGAAGACGCCCTGCCCGGCATCGACGCCACGAGTTGTCATCGACAAGAGTTCACCGGCGCGTACGCCGGAAGACAGGGCGACCGCCACGAGAGCGCGGTCGCGGTCATGACGCAGGACCTCGAAGAGGTCTTTGAGGGCGGCCTCGGTCACCGACCGTGGCTGGAAGATCGGGACCTTCTGTCGGTACCGGACTCGACGCGTGGGGAGGTGATCCCGGCGGCGCTGAGGAGCGGGAACCGGGCTCCACGGGCCGCGGCCCGTCTCGTACATGAACGTGTAGAAGGCCGACAGAACCGACAGTGCGTGGTTGATCGTTCTCGGCGAATACCCCTCCCGCAGATACGTCTTCCCGGTTGCCGCGTTCACGCTCCCGGCCGGTGGCCGTGACTCCTTCCCCGATCGGACTCTCTGAGAGTTCGGAGCGGCCCGTAGCCACCGGACGAAGTCCCGGACGTCTTCGGTGTTCGCGCGGTCCCACGTGGTCTCGATCGCCTCGCAGAACCGTAGCCAGCGCAGCAAGTCATGACAGTAGGACCGCCTCGTCGCCGGCGAGGTGCCGTTCGCCGCCATTTCCGCGACGAACTCACGAACAGGTTCGACGAGCAGCCCGTCGTTTGTGCGGATTACCCAACAGAGAGTCGGCTCGGACACGACAGACATCGTCGACCTGACCTGAAGGGTGGAGACATCGCGCACATCCGCCATCAGGTCACCCTGACAGGGTGCACATCTTCACCGCTACCACGGCCCCAAGGGCACCTCATGAGTGCAGTCAACAGAGGCCATTAGGCGAGCCTTGCGGCAGGCCGGGATCCAGTTGCGCGGCCGTGGGGCCCCCGTCGACTTCAACCGACGCCGCCAAGGCCTCCTGACGCGAGCGTGTCCGGTCAGTACAGCTGACGACTGGAGGGGAAGACAGGTCGTGACTGGGCGGCAAGTGAGGTGGGGTCGAACAGGTCGACCGGCCACTCGGAGATCTGCTGGTCGACGATCTCTGGGATGAGCCGGCGCAACTGCTCCTCGAGCGCGGACTCAGGAAAAGTGACGTTCATCGCGGCACTCCGTTGCTCGGGTGGGTTGACGGCGGATGAGGCGGCTCCCGGCGTTCGTGATCTCGGCCGGTGGCGACGGGGCGGCCTCCATTGACGACGTCTGCGGGCAACTCGTTGGGTATCGGGTACCCCTTGGGGTCCACGCCTGCCCGCATCGCTGCGGACAGCAGCGACGCCAGGCGATAGTTCTGGCCCTCGGGGATCCGCTCGAGGCAAGCACGAGCGCTCATCCCGTCACCACTGATCCAGAAGCTGAAGGCCGCCAACGACGCGGGCCGGGGCCTCGGTACCTTCAGGAGCCCTGGTGAGGAGGTCCTTCCACAGTTCACCGTGGGCGAGGGACTCGGTCCGGGTGATGCCAGACCAAGCATGGTCTCGCAGTCCAACATCCTGCACATCCGCCAAGAGCCGGGCAGCATCGATCTCCGACAGCGGGGACCTGGTGGCGGCATGCCGCGTAGTGATCACACCGATCCATGCGCGTTCCTCGGAGAGCAACTGTTCGTTCTGAAGCGCCTCTGCGGCAACGGAGTTCGCGGAGGTCATCACATCGGGGGAGATCACGTGAACGCTCAGGGCGAACGCGGCCCGATGCTCCTGGACACTGCGATAGGGCGTCCTGCCGTCGCGGTACAAGGCCTCTGCCGCGACGCGGTCGCGCGCGGTCTGAGGAACCTGGCCATGCTCGGGTGCATCCAGACGGACCCAACGGTCGCCGCTCACGGTCAGCGCGGCAGCCACCGGACAGCTCGTCGCGAGCTCGTCGACCAAGCGGCCGCAGGCACTCTCGGCGAGATCCCGCCGAGACGTGTAAGCCAGCAGGAAGACCGGCGTGGAGTAGCGACCATAGACCGGCGCGAGCTGGTCGACCATCGCCTGCCGCTCCTCGGCTGTCTTTGGAATATCCACCCGGGCCAGGGGAGCGGCGGAGTTGTCGACCGGAAAGATGATGATCGAGTCTTCGGGCGCGGCCCCGACCACGTGCGGCACTGCGGCCACCACGTCGTCGAGGTCACGAAGAATCAATGGACTGTTCGCCATGATCGACCCACTTCCGCTCTATCGTTGGACTTCTCAAACCCTTAAGCGCGGCGGCCATCGCGGGGGTTCACCCTGATGGCCGAACGGAACGCGGGACTCCCAAGCCGGTCGTTGGCCAGATGCGCGCGCACGAAGTAGCTCGGTCGCAGATCGGCCAAGGCCACCTTCAGGAACCGCTCCCCGTCTCGGAAGGAGTCATCCACGGTGGTCACTTCCTGAGGAACGCGGACCTCGACAGCGGCCTCGCCATAGTGCAGCGGACCGGAGGCCCGGCCCGTGCGGTGGGTGGAGAAGAACGCGAACGGCATGTCGATCGGCGCAGCGGAACGCATCGCGCGGTCACGCATGATCGCAGCGGCCGCACTATTGCTGGTGTGGTGATACAGCGTGAGCATGGGAGACATGCCCCCTAAAGCGTCGTCACTGACCCCGGAGGTTCACGACCCGCTCTGCTACCAAGAGGGCAACGAATCTGTCAGGCGATCGCGGAGCCCGTCGAGGTAACGCAGGATCTCCCCGCGCGTTCGAGGTGGCGGCTCCGCAGATGTTCCGACCAGGACATGGCCGAGCATCTCCAGGTCGACCTCGTCGAAGCCTCCTCGCTCCACCATGAGCTTCAGTTGATGGACTGCCCCTCGTGCCTGGACGAGATCCTCCACAGGGATCGGCACGGCCTCGTCGCGATCTCGCTGCAACGGAACCCGCCAAAGAATCCCGTCCTCGCCTCTGTAGAGCGCAGTGGGATGACCCGGATACTTCGCCAAGCTCGGGTGCTCACGCGGCTGCTCACCACTACTCATTCCTGTTCGTCTCCCTGGTGATCGGCTCTGCATGTTCTGGGCTTCGAGGAGGCGTGACAACGGTGTCCCGGGAAGCCTCTCGGGCGTCGGTGTGTCTGCGATGGACCGGTCCACGACGCCCTCGATGCTGCCGTTGCCTAACCCTTCCAGGCGGCCTCGTGCGTTAACCGTGTCAGACCACGGTGACAGCATTAGCTAACTCAACACGGCAGACCAAGGAGCGTCACCAATGAGCACCAGCGACATCAGGAGCAGGACCGAGCGGCTTGTTGAGGCCGCCATCGTCGACGAGCACGGCGCCAGCGCGCTGACGCGAGGACCGATCAGCTCGACGATCACGATCGAAGTCACCCGGCCGGCCAACTGGCTGCACGGGGTGGCGGCCGCCCGCCGCGTCGGCTACGCCGCTGAGGCAATTGCCCGCGACCAGGCACGCAAGGCCCGCGGGGAGGGTCGCAGCTGGGCCGAGGTGGCCCAGGCGCTCGGGATCGCCGCCGACGAGACGCAGGACCCAGCCATCGAGGCCTTCCGCTGGGTCGCGCCTGAGCCCTCGCAGCCCTACGACCCCATCACCACGTCGTGGGAGTGCGTCAGCTGCGGAGCGCGGGTGCGCGACGTCGGCCCGTTCAGCGGGCACCCGGACGACGAGCAGGAAGGACACGCGGCCGGGTGCTCACGGCACGCCGACGACATCGCCGCCTGGCGGGAGACCTCGGGCTGGGACGAGGACTGAACCGTGAGCCACACTCGAGGAAGTGCCCCACGACGATGAAGGCCACGTGGCGAGAGCGGATTGCGCGAACCCTAAAAGAGGGTGCCATCTACTTCGGCATTCTCGCTGCCTTAGTCCACTTCGTCCCGGATCGAATGGACCACCCGACCTACTCGATCTTCCGCACCGTCGCTATCGCAATCGCAGTCTTCGGTGGCTTGCTGTTGGTGACCCTCAGCATGTCGCTCGGAAGGACCCGTGAGCGAGCAGGTCCACCCGTACACCGGTCCCGAGACGGACATCGCCACAACCGGTGACCGCACGCAGCCCGACTCGACCCAAGGTCGAGGGGCTGCCTGTCCGCACATCGGGCTCGTCGGTCTGTCAAACCAGAATCGGGTACGGTCCACGGCGGACCTTGCAGAGCTGCGCGGCACCCACCGCCCGGCATGAACACCGCCACCCCAACGCGGCGACGACCACCGGAGCCGCCCCACGACAGCACCACGGGGGCACCATGAACGGCGCGAACCTCGAGCCAGCCGGCTACGCAGAACTGCTGGACCGACTGAAGGTCCAAGTGCGCACCGCCCAGGCCCAGGCCAAACGGGCCGCGAACACCGCCCTCTTGGAGCTCTACTGGACCATCGGGTCGGAGATCATCGGTCAACAGCAGCAGCAAGGATGGGGCGCGAAGGTCGTCGACCGACTCGCCGAGGACCTTCGCGCCGAGTTCCCTGACATGCGTGGCCTCAACCGATCGAACCTGTATGCCATGCGCGCCTTCGCGACCGCGTGGCCAGACCGGGCAATCGTCCCAACACTGTTGGGACGATTGTCATGGGGTCATGTTCGATGCCTCCTGGACCGCCTCGACGACTCCAGAGATCGGTCTTGGTACGCCGCCGAGGCCTCCGATCGAGGCTGGACGCTCGCTGTCCTCGACCATCAGATCGCGACCGACCTACGCGGACGAATCGCCGCCGCCCCATCGAACTTCCGCGACCGGCTTCCCACGAGCGACTCCGAGGTGGCCCAGCAGCTCACCCGCGACCCTTACGTCTTCGAGTTTCTCGACCTCGCAGCACCGGCGCTCGAACGCGACATCGAGCAAGCGTTGATGGATCGGCTCCAGGAGACTTTGCTCGAGTTTGGCCGGGGCTTCACCTTCGCGGGCCGCCAAGTACACCTCGACATCGACGGTGAAGCGTTCTTCGTCGACCTCCTGCTGTTCAACGTCTACCAACTGAGGTACGTGGTGGTGGAGTTGAAGATCGGCAGGTTCAAACCTGACTACGCTGGCCAGCTCGGCTTCTATGTGGCCGCTGTTGACGACAAAATCCGCGACCCCGCGCTTCACGCGCCAACTGTCGGCATCCTGCTCTGCGCCAGCCGCAACGACGCGGTGGTCCGATACGCCCTGGCACAGAGCACCGCCCCGATGGCGGTGGCCAACTACGTCGCCACAGCCGCAGAGGCCGCGAAACTGAGCCTCCCTGGCCCCGCCGAACTCGAGGCAATCTTGTCGACCCCATTGGCTGGCCACCCAGGTGCCACGCTGGCCGATGCGCTCCCTGAACAGGACCTTTAGATCCCGGCCACCACAGCGGGACGGGGCTCGACCGAAGGGATCGACCGAAGGGCTCGACGCACATTTCTGGGCGATGCCTATTGGGTTTACGCGAACGCGGGGCCGCTCGATCGATTCAAATCCAATGAATACGCAGCCCACTACTTGACATAAGGTAAGTTATCGGTAAACGAGAGATTCCCTGATTATTTGATCTTCTCATCTAGTAGACGAGACCTTAGGATGAACTCGTGAGCATCCAGGTGGGCTATCGCTGGCACCTTCGGCAAGTCATGGCGAGCCGAGGGTTGTGGAAGACCACGGATCTCATCCCGTTACTAGCTGACCGAGGCGTGACGCTCTCGAGCGCCCAGGTACATCGGCTCGTCACCCAGCCCCCGACTCGCCTCAACATGGAAGCTTTAGCAGCCCTGTGTGACGGCTTGGGCTGCACCGTGTCCGACCTTGTTGAGGTGTTCGCCGATGAAGGCGCGTCGTGACCATGCTTCTAAACCGAGCGCAAGTTCCTCAGTGCTGTCACTCCACACCGCTTCAACTCCCCAGACCAGACTTCGCAACGATCCGCTTCTCCAGTCTTGAACACGCGGCCTGGGACCACGGCATCAGCGATTGGGGCTCCGAGCTGGGTGTCGCTTGGCAAGACCCCGAGGAGATCGCATCAAGGGTTCACGACCATCTGGGAAGGCGGCTATCGGCCCACTCTCTCGACACGGCCCTGGCCGCGCACGGCGTGAAGGGTGACAGCCAAGACGACGTGGCTTGGATCGGCTTCCAATCCTTCTCTCTGGTGAGGCTGCACAGCCAGCCCAACCAGGCCGCTGGGCGAGGGTTGATTGTGACCGCCAGGGACCTACTCAACGCCATGGATGCTCATTCTGCCGACATGGTTGACCTAGGGCCTGTTACGAAAGTGACGGATGTGTTGTTCGGTGTGTCGCCGAGCGTGAGGTGAGGCCTCCGCAGTAGAGGAAGTGGTGTCGAATCACCCGCTACTGCCGGAGGCCTCATGCTCACCGTATCCGCCGCAGCCCGTCACGATCTCAGCGACGCACAGTGGGCGCTGTTGGAGCCGCTGCTTCCGCCGACTGCTCCGTGTGGTCGTCCGCGGCGATGGCCGATCCGGGGGCTGGTCGACGGGGTCCGTCATCGGGCTCGGGCCGGCTGTCCGTGGCGGGACGTCCCGGTCCGGTACGGCCCGTGGTGGCGGGTGTACGCCCTGTTCGCGTGCTGGCAACTGCTCGGGGTGTGGGCGCGGGTTGAGGCCGCGCTGCGCCAGGCTGCCGACCGCAACGGCCGGTTGTCGTGGCAGGTGTCGGTCGACTCCACCACCGCACGCGCCCACATCCACGCCGCCGGCGCCCGCCGCGACAGCGTGAATCGGGTTGCGGGAGAGCCCGATCACCACGCGCTGGGTCGCTCCCGCGGCGGCTGGGGCACCAAGACCCACGCCGCGATCGACCAGCACCGCGGTCTGCTGTCGTTCCTGCTCACCCCGGGCCAGGACGGCGACAGCCCGCAGTTCATCCCCGTGCTCGAGCAGATCCGGATCGCCCGACCCGGGTCCGGCCGACCACGGCAACGACCCGACCGTGTCCTGGCGGACAAGGCCTACTCCTCCCGCGCGAACCGGGCCTGGCTGCGCCAGCGCAAAATCGCAGCGACGATCCCGGTCCCGGCCGACCAGCAAGGTCACCGGCAGCGCCGCGGATCCTCCGGCGGGCGTCCACCCGCGTTCGACGCCGAGCGGTACAAGGATCGCCACGCCGTCGAGGCCGGGTTCAACCACCTCAAGCACCATCGCGCGTTCGCCACCCGGTACGACAAGCTCGCCGTCCGCTACGCCGCCACCGTTCACGTCGCCAGCATCGACCACTGGCTCAGACGACTTTCGTAACAGGCCCTAGTCGCGCCCCTCGTGAACCTGGGCGCCGGCGAGTTCTGGAGCGAAGAAGTGCTGCGCGACTGGCCGGATGCCTTCACCGCGAACACGCTCGTTCTACTAAACGTCGGGGAACTGAATCCATTGCTGCGCGGACAGCGACTGGGCGCTTGGCACGCCGCCAGATGCGTGGCTGAGTTCGATGACGGCAACACGCTCTTTGCCACCTACGCGAGCTCCACGGAGACAGACCCCTCTTCCGAGAGTACGGACGAACTCTCCACTCGCCGACGCGCCTCAGCCAGTAGCAGACTGGCTGACTACTGGCGTCGGGCCATCGGCTTCGAATCCCTCAAGAATTCGCCTCCAGTCCTTGCCTACCACAGCGCGCATACCAACCTGAGACTCGAGAACACGCTCCGCCTGTGGAGCAGCTGACCCAGCGATACTTCAAGGGCCACGGAACAGACATACGCGACGAGGACCTGAAACACGTACGAATCATTGAGGTGTGGTGGAACGCCACTACTTCCTGTCTCCGTCAGGGCTGCAAGTCCCTTACCAGCCGAGGCTCCCTGATCGTTCCCTGAGCGCATGTCAGTAGTGGCACTTACGCTCGAAGTAGCCCGAGGCCCTGAAGGAAAGCCGCAATGTTGCCGACCCCCATCAACGCGTAGGGAGTAGTGTCGGTATGGCGATGAAGATGGCAGGCCGGGAACACCAGGCCAGATGGGAAGAAGCCGACGAGTTTTCGTGCAACTGCGGCTGCGGCGGACTTGGACATCGCAAGGCCATCCGTCAACGTTTGCTCCGCACAGACGGACGACGGGGCCCGAGTTCCCAAGAGTGCCCCGGATGACGTCCGCCACGTGGGTGCCGCAGCCACTCGACATCGACGAGGCCCGGCGTCGTTCCATGACGGGCGTACCTCGCCGGCGAAGATCGCTGACCGTCGAGCGCCCATGGGGCTGGACGTGGTGGCCGGGGTCGGAACTCCTCATTGCCGAGGACCCCGACGTGACCGACCAACGAAGTCCTCGCGCGATCAGCAAGCTGGACGTCGACTGGTATCTAGTCCTACACGCGGTGCGTTACGCGGTGTCACATATCCCGGACGACGTCGACCTGTTGCTCAGGCTCGATCAGCTCGAGGTCGCCGTGCCATTCGGACTCAGTGACGACGAGCACAGGCTGGCGCAGAGTTGGGTGGGTAAGGCCTCGCCGGTTACCTATTGGGCAGAAGAAGCCGACATACGAGACGGGCGTCACCGCCTGTGGCTCAGCCGACCCCACTACACGACTTGTGATGTGCCGCTGTTCGACGAACACCTCAGCTACCTCGACGATGTCCGCGCGGGAGACCTGTCGCCGCAAGTGACCGTCGAGTCAATCGCCGGGGAGCTGGCTTGGTGGGCAGAACAAGGCGACCCTCTTCGCAGGACGTCGGCGAGGCACCGGGACGTGCTAATTGCGCTTCACCTCGAACTGGCTCCCCATGAACCGCTGCCTCCAGAGGACCGCAACTACGCCGAGCAGCACCATGCAGGTGGGGTCGTAGAGCGGAAGTTCAGCAAACCGAGCCGATTGCGAACTGCGTGGGAGGCTGCTTCGCGCTGGGTGGCCGGGAGGCGCTCACCTTAGGGTCGCGAGGCTCATGCGCCGGCATGCACCAGTTCGACCCAAGATTCCATGTCCCTAACACCCAGCCGGTTGCATTGACGGGTGGTCGCGAGTCAATTCTGGCTTGGGACAGGGCGATCCGCCTTCCTCATCCACAGGTGACGTGCGGCTGCGTGGTTGTCCACAGCCCCAATACTGTTCCAGCACAACGGGTCTAACCCAAGAAGGATTGCCCTATCAGAACAACCCCGTTCGATAGGAGAGCAGCACTGATGGACACCAACGTCACGGCGGAGAGCACCGCCACTGAGCAGATCGTCCTCGTCCAGATCGACCCCACCACCGCCGTCCTCGGCGTCAACGTCCGCAGCGAGGCCAACCTCACGCCCGACTTCGTGGCCAGCATCCGCGAACTCGGAGTGCTGGAGCCCGTCGTCGGCCACTACGACCAGGAAGGCCAGTTCGTCGTCCTGCGCGGCCAGCGCCGCACCCTCGCGGCCGTCGCGGCCAAGCGAGCCACCATCCCGGCCGTGGTCGTCGCTCGACCCGAGGACGCAGACCGGATCGTGCAGCAGATGGCCGAGAACGACCACCGCAGCGACATGAGCACGGCGGACCGCATCGCCGGGGTCAAGCAACTCGCCGCGTTCGGCCTGACAGCCGCGCAGATCAAGCGCCGGACGGCTCGCCCCCGCGCCGAGGTCGACGCCGCCCTTGCCGTCGCAGCCAGCGAATTGGCCGAGAAGGCCTCCCAACGCTGGGATTTCCTCACCCTCGACCAAGCGGCCACGCTTGCCGAGTTCGAGGACGACCCCGAGGCGGTCGCGGCCCTGACCCTCGCAGCCAAGGATGGGCGCGGCTTCGAGCACGTCACGCAGCGCCTGCGCGACGCCCGCGAGGACGCTGCCGCACTCTCGGCCTTGGCTGAGACGTTGACAGCCAAGGGCGTGCGCATGGTGGCCCGCCCGTCCCACGACGACAAGACCACGCTCGACCTCAGCCGCCTCGCGACGAAGGCGGGCGGACGCGCCTACAACAAGGCCACCCACGCCAAGTGCACCGGCCACGCCGCCTACCTGCACATCACCACGCGCTGGCAGAAGGACGCCAAGGGCAAGGAGGTCCGAGTTCGTCAGGCGGAGCCGACCTACGTGTGCACCGACTGGCGAGGCACGGGCCACGTCGACCTGTATGACTACGGACGCGGGTCGTCCACCCCCAAGGCCGCTGAGATGACACCCGAGGCACGGGAGCGCGCCCGCGCCGAACGCCGCGACGTCATCGACTCCAACAAGGCCTGGGACACCGCCGAGCCCGTGCGCCGTGAGTGGCTCGCCACCTTCTCCCAGCGCAAGACCGCCCCCAAGGGATCGGCGGCGTTCATCGCCCGCGTCCTGACCGAACACTCCGAAGTCGTGGCCAGCGTCGGCGGCGCGCAACTGGCCACCGAGTGGTTCGGCCTCAAGCACAGCGGCTACGGCTACGGCAGCGGCTGGGCAGACCTGCTCGACAAGGCGACCGAGGCCCGCGCCCAAGTGATCGCCTTGTGCCGACTGCTCGCCAGTCTGGAGAAGGGCACCAGCCGTGAGTCGTGGCGGCGCGTCGCACCCGCGACCGCCGACTACCTGACCTTCATCGCAGCCAACGGCTACGACCTGTCCGACGTCGAAAAGCGAGCCGCCGGTCAGGTCAAGCCCAAGCCTGCCCGCCGCGCCCGCGCCAAGGCCACCCCGGACGCGACCACCAGCGATACCACCGAGCCGGACGCAACCCCTGACGAGGCCACGGCACCCGCCGACGCCACCACGTCCACCCCGGCAGCCTGACTCACCAACAACCCGGTGCGCGGGTTGTCGCACGGCAACCCGCGCACCACCCCAACTCATCGAAGGAGAACCACCATGGCCCACCACATCGAGACCCACGGACAGAACGCCGCCGCACTCTTCGCCCGACAAGACCCCTGGCACCGCCTGGGCACGACAGTCGCCGGGGACGCATTCACCGCCGAAGACGCCATGACCCTCGGCCACCTAGGCGGCTGGGACGTGCGCAAGGTCCCCGTCAGCGCCACCGAGATCCGCGAGGACGGCGTGACCACAATGGAGGTTCCCGGCGCATACGCCACCGTGCGCACCAACCCCTTCACCAGCCAGAGCGAGCCCCTCGCCGTCGTCGGCGCCGGATACCACCCGCTGCAGAACGAGGAGCACGCCGAGTTCCTGAACCACCTCGCGGACGCCTCCGGCGCAATCTTCGACACAGCGGGCAGCCTGCGCGGCGGACGGCAGGTGTTCGTCACGATGCGCCTGCCCCAACATCTGACCATCGGCGGCACCGACCGCGTGGACCTGAACATCGCCGCCCTCAACAGCCACGACGGCACCAGCGCCTTCCGCCTGCTCGTGACCCCTGTGCGTGTCGTCTGCGCGAATACCCAGCACGCGGCGCTCCGCGACCACGTCTCGTCGTGGGCGATCCGGCACACCCGCAACGCCAAGCATGCTGTGCAGGCCGCCCGCGACACGCTCGGCCTGGCCTTCGCCTACATCGAGGCGTTCGAGGCCGAAGCCGAGCAGCTGATCAACACCACCGTGACCGATGCCCAGTTCTTCGCGCTCGTCGGCTCCCTGTTCGGCTCCCCGGACCCGGACGCCCCAGCACGCACACTCAACGCCGCTCGCCGACGCGAGGCCAACCTCTCCCACCTGTGGCACGACGCTTCGACCCAGTCCGGGATCGCGGGCACCGCGTGGGCGGCCTACCAGAGCGTCGTGGAGTACGTCGACCACTACGCGCCCGTCCGGGACAAGAGCAACGCCGCCCTCGCCCGTGCCGTGCGACTGCTCACCACCGACGAACCCGCCCGCATCAAGGCCCAGGCATGGGCCGCTCTGGCCCCGGCCTGACTCCAACCCCTACCCCGGAAAGGACCCCGCACGTGAGCACCCACCCGGCAACCCGCAATCTCGACCTTTGGCTCATCGACAAGGACGACCCCGGCGTCACCAAACCCGGCCCCGGCGTCGTCTACGACCGGGCCGGGATCGGGATCGTCTTCATGGACGAACGCGGCCGCGACTTCACCTTCATCGACACCGGCTGCGCACTGGAGGCCTGGGCGGGTCAAGGTGCCCGCCTCTCCCCCGCACTTGCTCGTGACCTCGCCGCTGCCCTCGAGCGCTTCGCCGACTATGCCGACGGACACACCGCCTACCTCCTGACCGAGGCCGACGACGCCTGAGCCCGAGAACCCCCGAACCCGCAGCGCCCGGCACGTGACTTCGCCTCCGTGCCGGGCGCTGCTCCATGTCCATCACCACAACGTCAACTGCTGGCCGTACAACCGGCGCAACCGCGCCAGATCGGCAGCGACCAAGGCCGGGTCGCGTCGGGCCAAGTCGCGCAGTTCACGAGCCCGCTGTCGAGCCCCACGCGGATCGCCCAGCGGAGACCCGGCATGCTCTCGTCGGATCACCCACTCGCGCCGATTCTCCGCGTACGACGAGGCGACCACATGCCCAGGCCCGACGCGCTGACACAATGGGTTGTCGCACCGGTGCCCCAACACCGGCACCCGCGCGGCCTCCTCGACCCCGTACGCGAGAGCGAACGCGAACCGATGTGCGACCACGACCCGGCCCGAGGACAGCCAAAAGCGCCCATGACCTCGGCCACTGACTGCCCCGGTCCACCAGCGGTCCTCCGAACCTTCAACGGTGACAATCTTGGAGCGCCAACGCTCCACCGTCTCCGGTGACGCGCACGCCGCCGCGAGGTCGGCTAGGCCCGCCTCATCGAGACGCGCCACGACCCGCGCCGTCACTGCCGCCGGCGTCCGGTCCGCCGGCGGCGTCGGCATCACGAGCCCTGGCCGCCTCGCCGCCCGGAGCGCTCAGATTGGGCTCACCTTCAGGTTCGGCGGGCTCGACGCGCACCTTCCGCAGCCGCGTCGCCTCGCGCACGCCCAGCTGCTCATCGCCGCCACACCACTGGACCGCCTCCCGCAGGGTCAAACCCTCAGCCCCGGTCAACGTGCGCAACGCTTCGCCAGCACGCGCCTCACACGCGGTCACCAAGGCATCCCGCTCAGCCAGCGCCGTCACCACCGTGACCGCCAGCGCGCTTCGGCGTCGCTCCTGTTCTGCCCTCGCCTGACGCATCCTCGTCTGCGCATCCAACGCAGCCCGTCGCGCCTGCTGTCTTGCCGTCTGATTCGGCATCGGAACTCCTTCCACTCGATCGGTTCCACTCACCTAAAGCGAGCCCAGCCGCTCCCGTGATCACCTCCGCTCCCCTTGTCCCGAGCCCTCGACCCGCTCGACAGCACAGCCCGCCGCGTCCCCCGTCACAGCCACCGTCACCACCGATGTAGGTTCCGGCTCTTCTTGTCCGAGCTGCAGGCCTCTGACCTGCGGCGGGACATAACGTCGAGACGGCGTTCGTCTCACTATCTTGTCCAGTTCCTCGCTGCGGCTAGGCGGAGCGCCTCGCTGCGTCCTGCAGGGCTGAGCGGGTTGCGGGATCGGCCAGGGTGAGGCCGGCGACCTCCTCCGGGGTGAACCAGCGCAGGTCGTCGTGCTCGTCGGGCGCCGAGTTCGTGGGCTCGCCTCGCCATCGGGTGACCACGAAGGTCGTCATGGTCAGGTTCGGGTCGCTGAACCCGATATTGACCGGAACGGCTACGTCGATCTCTACGCCAAGTTCCTCCCGGCACTCGCGCCGCACCGCCTGCTCGGCGGTCTCGCCTGGCTCCACGTGTCCGCCGATCACGTCCCAACAGTCGGGATACCACCGCCGTTGCGGGTGGCGATGACCGAGGAGTACTCGACCCTCCCGCACCAACGCTGCCGCGGCGATGTGAATCGTCATGCCGGCCAGTGTCCCAGCCCGCCGGCCGACGTCACAGGCGAGACAGCGACACGCCGCCACCATGGCGGCCGAGTGGGGCGGCTTTCCCGCCGGGACGTCTCAGAGGCTCTTGACCTGGGTGTAGAGGTCCCGCAGTGCGACGTCGGACATGTCGATGATGGGTTCGTACATGAACGAGTTCACGTGGATGTTCTCCGGAGTCATTAGCACCACGCTGTCGAGCGTGTCAACGGCCTCGGGCGTGCCAGCGCCGCGGTTCTTGAACGCCTGGAACAGCGCCTGCGTCTGGTTCGCCACGATCCCACCGGTGAAGTCCGGGTCCGCCAGCTCGTCGATCATGTACTTCTCGGCGAGGATTCGCGTGGCGATCGACAGCACAATCTTGTTCTCGAAATTCACGCCCTCGGGCGCTGTGAGCGCGAGGTCAGCCTGCTCGATCAGAAGGTCTACCACCGAACCGCCCGGCGAAGCCCACATCTTGCCCTGCTGCCCCGGGAAGGTGTCATTGAAGATCCGGTCGAGGTCGGCATTGGTGATGGAACTGGAGTCGTTCTTCCAGTGCAGCAGCGACGTGAGCTTGATGTACTCGGGGTCGTCCTCGCCCTTGGTGTATTCGAGGATGTTCCGTACGAACGGGATCGAGGCGACGCGCTGCATGCCGTCGGAGAAGAAGTTCATCTTGAAGCCGCGGATGAACGGGTTGTTGACGTGCTGAGCCTGGTTGAGGACAACCTTGGAGGCGCCCTTCTGAGCCATGAAGCATCGGTTGTAGCCCACGACGCCGCGGCTGAGAAGCGTTCGGAAGAAGTCGAAGTTGTGCGTGAGCAGCACGAGTTTGAAGTCGGTGTGCTCGGCCATCTCCTTGAGGTACTGGATGATGGCGTACTTGTTCTTGTAGTCGAATGAGTCGGCGAGGTCGTCGATGACGAAGAGGGTTTCGCGACCCTCTGCCTTGCGCGTCTCCATCTCGAAGAGCACGTTGAGGATGTAGAGGGCCTTCTTCTCGCCGTTGCTCAGGACAGAGAGCAGGTCATCCCTCTCTACCCCTCTTGACTCGCCACCCTCCTCGAACTTGAACACCAGCTTGAGCATGGCCTCCTGGCCGAGCGCGACCTTGTGCTTGTTCTCGGCACTGAGGCGGAACGGCACGAAGAAGCGGTCGTTGAAGATCCGAATGACCTTCTCCCACTGCGTGCTCTCTTCAGCGGCTTGCTTCTCGATCTCCTTCCTGCGCTCCTCCGTGTTCTTGAAGCACGTCACGACGCGCTGATACAGATCCTCGTGCGCCTTGAGGTACGCCTTCCAGACCTTCTGCTGGAATGAGCCCACGTTCGTTAGTTCCGGTAAGAGCTCCTCACGGTTCGCGATGAAATCAAAGAAGTTGCGTGCGTCGACGTTCTTCTGCAGGGCTCTCTCGACCGCTTCGAGCTGCTTGCGGAGGGCATCGTCGTCCGTGATCCGCTTCTTCTCCTCGGCGATCAGCGCGGCCAGGTCTGTGTCGCTGGTGACCGTCCGCTGGGTGTCGCCGTCGTGGTCGCGCAGCAGCAGTGAGTGCTTCGCGGAGAAGAAGCCATTGTCACCCAGGCTCTTCGTGACGTTTGTCGCGTTGTAGAAGGTGAACGAGCTCCGGTTGAAGAACGCGGACTCGTCCAGGAGCTCGTTGAGTCGGGTGACGTACTGGGCCAACTGTGCCTGGACCCCGGGGGTGCGCAGGGCCGCGCCGACCTTGTCGTTGAAGAGCACGTCGTACGGCAGGTCCGCGAACCTGGTGTCCTCGAGCTGGCCAACCTCGTACTCGACGCGTGCCAGCGCCTCGAAGAACTTGTCGGCCTCTTGGGTAAACACCCTCGACACGGTGCCGATGACGTCCTGTTTCGTGCGGGATTGGTTGCGCAGCGCAGCCACCAACTGGTCCCGCGCCTCGACGAGATCAACCTGAAGCCCTTCGTACTCGCGGCGAAGTGCTGGGTTAACCAGCAGCGTCGAAGTGGACTCGGTGGGACCCAGTTCCTCGTCGTAGGAGAGCACGACCACGACGTCGTCTGGATCCAGTTCGTTGCCGTTCTCGTCGGTGATGCGCCGCTCGGTCTCCCTCGTCGGGAACATGCGGTCGGACGACTCCTGGCCGGTCGCGAGATCCTTGAACGTCTGGGCGAACGACGTCTTCATCGTGCCGTTGGGGGCGTAGACCGCGACGGCGTTGCCGTTCGCGAAACTCAATGCCACGTCGAGTTCCCGGATGCCGTGGCAGTTCTTCAACTCAACGTTCAGTTTCTTCATGGTGACCAACCTAGAGGGCACCATCGACTCTTCTGGATCGACCGGTGTGAGTCGTCGGCAAGGGTCGCGCTCGGCCGACAAGGCAGTCACGGACGTAATTCACGGAGGGACCGGGGTCCGACCGGGCCGGGTCGAGCCCCGGTCCCACCGCGGTGTCGAACATGGCCGCTCTCTGGCGGGGGACGCCCCCTATCCCTTCGTGCTCCGTGGGTCCTTTGCGGGAGCGATTGTGTTCTTGTCGCGGATACTCCCGTCGCGGCCGTGGAGCGTTACCTCTCCGCCACCTGCGTTTGAGGCAAATCTCTTGGCATCGGCGTAGGCGTCGGCTTGAGTGGACCTCCGAGACGACGCGCGGTCACCGTCGTCGCGCTTGGTCACCCAGTCCTCTCCGTCTTTGTAGACACTGTAGTCAGGCATGCTTCTCACCTCCTTCGATGCTCATCGTCGGATCAGTTGGTGCGTGGAAGCGTGCTTGCTCGCCGGTCGTCGTATAGGCAGGACGCCTTCGGGGAGGTCTTCGTTGATGGAGGTGTCGAGGTCCCAGTTCAGCCAGGTCCGCACGTACCGAACGTCGAGTCCGAGAGCGTCCGCCGCGCTGTGAGCACCAAGGTGGGCGCGAGAAAGTGCCTGTTCCAACCAGACGGCCTGTTCGTGGCTTACAGCGACTGGCTCGCTCGTGTTCCACTTCCTTGCGCTGATCTGCTTGTACAAACTTCGTGCGTGCTGATCGTCGATGAGCCCTAACTGTCGCAGTCGTACGACGAGCATCTTGATCGCTACTCCCCAAATCTCCTTCAGCCTGGCGAGGGTGCTGAGGGTCACTCGACCGCCGAGCCTGTCCAAGTCGCTAAGTAACGGCTCGGCGGGCGCGAGAAAAGCGCCAGCGAACCGATGGGCTTGCTGTTCCACGAGGCGCGCCTGATGCGCTGTTGACGGGGGTGGGGTCGTTGCATGCAACGCCAAATGTCCGAGCTCATGGGCGACGGTGAACCGCTGGCGATCGCCGGATGGGCTAACGAGCCCACTCTGGTCAAGTCGCGGACGGCTTGCACGGATAACGGGTATCCCATCAACTCGCATGGACAAACCCAGGTGGCGACCCAACTCGTCATCCATGGGAAGCACGACGACACCTAGGCGTTCGGCCCGTCGGATGCAGTTGCCGACAACGTCATCGGACTGGAGGCCGGCTGCTGACCGTACGTCTCTCGCGAACTCCTCGATGGCGTGGTCGTCGTTGAGGTCGTCGTCAAACGTGGGTAGGAGCTCGGGGAGCCGTTTGAGCCGAAGTGATTCGATGGCCTCGACGGCCACTTCGGTGTCGGCGACATACCGGTCGACGGCCTTCTTTGAAGCGTCGGCATACGCCCGTAGCCATGGCCGGGTTGTGATTGGTTGACGACTAGGACGGGCGAGGTATTCAGGTGCGCACTCCAGCGAATCTGCCACTCGTTGGAGGCTGTCGCTGTCGAGTCCGTGGCGGCCGTGCTCGATCATGGACACCAGCCCGGTCGCAACCGCTGCCGTCTCCGAGAGTTGTGCCTGGCTCCACGAGTTGACGAGGCGCAGTCGCTGAATGCGCTGGCCGGTGTCCGCGGGATCGCTGAACACGGTGTCCTTCTCTGTGTCGGGTGATTTCGGACGTGAGAACTGTTTGGTCTTCAAGCCGTGCCAGACTCTTCTTCGCCGAGGGAGTCGTCGTCCCAAGGCAGGCCCTCGTTGGTGCCGCCGAAGGCACCGGGTTCGGTGGGAGGAGCCCCAGGCAGCATGTACGCGTGCCCCAGGATTAGTTCGCCTGGGCTGCCGTCGACATAGTCGCGAACCTCCGCCGCGAAGAGGTGCTCGATCTGATTGTCCAGGTTGAGCGTGTAGCCGAGGACCCACGGCTCCTCTGTGAACAGGGAGTCTTTGTCCGTCCTCAGGATGCTGTCGCTGCTCGAGAGGATCCGGAACCCGCCCTCATTGACTTCCGCCGTGCGCACTCGGTAGCAGCGATGGTACGTCCGGTCAAGACTGTCGAGGGAGTAACTGCCCCCTTCGCCGGGCACGACGTCGAGGCCGACATGGCTGGCCGCGATGGTCACGGCTTGGCGCATGAGTGCTCGGGCTAATCCAGACCGGGGTCGTTGCCCATCCTTGAAACTGGGGTCGTGCTCGAGGGCATCGCCGATGTGGTGGCCCCGCTCGTCGAACACCTCGCGAATCCAGAAAGCGACCAACTGAAGTCGACCGACTTCTTCGGGCGAGAGATGTGACATGCGCATGAGGATATTCTCCTCTTCGTCACATTGGCAAGTGGGCGCGCCGCGTCGGGCTGGACGTGTGGCTGCTGGTCGCGATGTCGATCGAACCTGAGTAGGGCGCAAACGCTCAAGTACGTACCCCTGTCCCGATGACGGTGGGCCTCCCGCTCCGCAGGTCGAGATCCTGGAGTGGCTCGGTCAGGCTGAGGTCATCCCGGAGCCAAGTCGGCACGCGATGATCCTGGTAGCCGATCGGGTCGGCCACGGCCCAGTCGAGTTCCCACTTCTCGAGGTGGGGCCACTGGTGGCCGTCTTCGTAGCGGAGGAGCGTGTGTTGGAGGCAGCGGCCGAGGCTTCCGCGGATGTCCATGATCGAGCTTGCGCCGGGGATAGCGCTGTCGAGGTAACCGATGGTCTCGGCGTCGGGTGCGTATGCGGCGACCCAGCCGGCGCGGTGGGTGTGTTCGCTGCCGATCTCCCCGGCGGCCAGGGTGGCGGCCAACATGTTGAGGTCGCGCGTCGGGTAGGGCGGCTCGGCTGAGATGGCCAACGGTGAGTGCCGTTTCAGGCGGCTCATTCCCGCGACCTCGACTCTTCAAGGTGGCTGCCACGCCAGCGGCTCGTCCGTCCGTTTCCCGAGTCCCCTCGCGGCTGCCTCGATCAACTCGTCCGGCTCGGTCCCGGTTGCCTTGGCCGACTTCGATAGCGGCGTGGGGGCAAACTCGAGATCGCCGCCGGTGTAGAGCGACCAGAGTGCCGCGCTGAACCGGCGCCGGTCCTCGCCTGTGGCGTCGGGCAGAAGCCGCCGGGCTTGGGCCTGGACGGCTGCGGGTTGGGCGGTGATTCGTCGGCGTTCGTAGTCGATCGGTGGCGGGTCGGCGTGGAGCTGCTCGAAGAGCCGGGCGATGGCGCGAACGTAGTCGGGCCAGTGTCCGGCCTTGTCGATGGCGTGCCAGTGCCGGGCTCCGGTGCTGGCGCAGTGGGCGGGCAGGCCGAGGTTGACGGCGATGAGCCGCCAGCCGCGGTCGCTGGCGAAGCGGGCCAGCGCGATGGCGGCAAAGGCCCGACCGAGCGGGGTGCCGACGCCGAACTGGGCATCAACCTCCGCCGAGCCGAGCGTGATGGATCCGGGCCAGAGAGTGCTGGGGATCGCCGACATCGGCAGATCCGGGAGGCTCGCTGCTGGCGTCAGGAGCGTCGTCGTGACACGCCATGCCTGGGGATAGCACGGCGCTTCGGTTCCGACGCGGAACTTCAGCTCGGCACCCACCGTGAGCTGACCTTGATACTGCTGCAGCGAGATCGCGGTCAGCACCGCGTTGCGTGGCCGCTGCTGCACGCGGAACAGCGGCCCGATGGGAGCCACACCCTCCTGAGGGTTGAAGCCGCGGACTTCCGACGCGAGGGCAGCAGCATCGCGCAGCGAGGGCTGGGTGAGCACGAGGTGCGCGATCTGCAGGCCGTGCTCCTCGGCGAAGCGGATGTCGGAGATTTTCGGGTCGAGGGTGTTCTCGGTGATGATCTCCGCGGCCGCCTCGTATGCCGTCGCGGCGGGGACATCGAAACCAGCCACGGTCACCTGCTCTTCGCGGGCGGCGGAGGCGATGAGAGACCAGAGCCACTCCTGGGCGGCTAGCAGGTCGGGGTGCGCCTCCACGGTGGGGGTGTCGATGAGCCGGGTGCCGCACCGTTCTCGATATCTCTTGCCGGTGGGTGTGTCGATGAAGTCGTGGCACGCGGTTGGGTGCCCGTCGTGGGCGAGCCAGGTGGGTTTGGCGAAGGGTTCGGCGTGGCAGTAGGGGCAGCGCCACTCCAGCAGGACGCCGTGGGTGGTGCAGGCGAGGTGGTAGGGGTGCTGCCAGGTCTCGGCCCACTGCCCGGTCTCGGCGAGGCAGCGGGGGCAGAAGCGGCTGGATCGGGTCCAGCGGGGGCTTCGGCGGCAGCGAATGTCGGACCAGTAGTGCGCGTCGAGCCGGTCGAGCGCGGCCCCGATGACGGAGCAGCGGGAGGCTTGCTGAGGCGGGTCGAGCCCGGCCCGGGCGAAGCCGGTCGGGTCTGCCTCGACCATGGCCGGCAGGTCAGGCTGTGCCTGGCTGCGGTGGTCGATGCCGAGCTCGGCTAGGACGCCCGTGGCCGTGATGCCGTAGCGATGGGCAAGTCGCCGCAGCCATCCGGCGAGGGACTCCCCGTCTCCGCGGGGCACGTAGATGGGCCAGCGGTAGATGTCATACCCGCCGACGATCGTCCGCAGTGCTGGCGGTCCTGCGACCGCCGATGGCTGGACGGGGTCAGCCCGCGGCTGCAGCACTGGTCTCGGAGGCATTGTCGGCGACAGACATGGACAGGACGTCGGCGTTGATATCCTCGATCCCGGTGGCGACAGCGACGTGGCAGGCGTGTTCGAGAAGACCGGTCAGGGAGCCGATGCGACCCTGTGTGCGGCGGAACAGCTCCCGGGCGTGGCGGGTGAGGACGTCGGGCGGGGCGTCGGCCAGCAGGAGCTGTGACTGCAGGGCAGCAAGCAGGTCGACCCAGGCCCGGAACCCGGCGTCGGTCGAGAGCGTGAACGGGGCCACAGCGCAGCGTGTGGTCCGACGAGCCATCTGGGCCACCTCAACGGACTTGGGCTTCCCTTGCGTGCCTTCGGTGAAGAAGCGCCGCTCCAGCAGGCCCACCCCGGTGTACATGAACGTCACCGGGAGAGCGTTGGCTAGGCCCTTCAGGTGGTTGGCGACCGCCTTGCCATCACGGTGGCTGTAGTCCACGAAGTGAAGGTCGTCGATGATGATCAGACGGGTCTCGCCAGTGGTCACAGCGTCGACGACCAGGGCGACCAGGTCGGCCTTGGTGTCTCGCGAGCCGGCCGGGTGCCGGTAGAACTTGAGGATCTGCTTGTTCAGGTCCTTGAGCGTGGTCGCGCTCCGAAGAGGCACGTAGACGACCGGCAACCGTTGGGACCCGGTGTCGGTCGTGGCCCCGTACCGGCGATAGATGCGCCGGTGGAAGTCCCTGCCGTAGCGGGTGGCGATGGTGGTCTTGCCCAGTGCTGGTTCGGAGTCAATTACCACGGCCCCGCGGAGTCGGTCGCCGTCCCTGTGGTTTCCGGCCATGACCTGGTCGATGACGGAGTAGGCGGCCGCGACCTGGCTGGTGCGCACGGCTGCGGGGTTGGCGTGCCACACCGCGCGAGCTGCGTTGTAGTCCTCCAACGCCTCGCCGGAGAGCGCGCCCATCTCGGCCCGCGAGAGGGCCGGTAGGGGGTCGCGGGCGGCGGAGTTAACGAAGGCGTCCCAACCGATCTTGTCGGCCAGGACGTAGGACTGGCGATCGTTGGAGCGGAGCCACGTGGCCCACGGATTGCTCACCCGTCTCCCCTGTCAGTCGTCGAGCAGGTCGAAGCCGCCGGCGTCGGGCTGGGCGGCGTAGTAGCGATCGAAGACGTCGTCCACGTCGTCGGGATGGTCGGTGGCGTCGGTCCGTCTCCTGCTGAGCAGATCGATCACTCCGGGCAGGGATGCTCTTTCGCGCGGCTCCGTCTCGGCGACTTCATCCCGAGCGCCCGCCATGCTGGCAAGGCGAATGGCGAGATTCCTCTCCCGGCGACCAAGGACCTCTTCACGACTCCAGCGGGTGAGCAGATCCTCGACTGCCTGCTGAGGATCGACGTGCCTCTGCTCCCGGACGCTGAGGCGACGGGTGTAGTCGGCAGCGTCAGCGCTGAACGGCGCGTCGATCGCGGTGGCGAGGCGCCACAGCAGGGGATGCCAGGTCATGTCTGTCGGGTCTTGGAAGTAGACCTGCCGGATGTCATCGACATCGACCATGAACGGCCACTTTCCGGCGTGCGCACCCCCGTACTGCGACCGACGGTCCCGGTATGGATTCAGCGCTGGACCGTCGTAGCGGCGGTTGTCGATGTCGACTCCGTAGTGATGGATGATGCGCCACTCGACGTCCATGAGCTCGTAGCGCAGGTCCTCAGAGGCGGGAAGCCGCAGGAGGCCCGAGACGGCGATGCCGCGGTTGAACATCTCCTGCGGGGATAGGTCCACGCCGGGGATCCGAGGGTCGCGCAGCCCGTGGTGTGGCTTGACGTGGTAGACCTCGCCGACCCATTCCCTGATGAGCTGCTCGAGCTCGGTGACGTAGTAGAACGCCCCCTGCTCGACGTCCTTGCCGCGCGAAGAGATGTTCGGGCCCTTGTACCCCGGCAGCTTGTCCAGTAGCGACAGTCGCAACGAGCGGAAGAACCGCTCCAGCGCCGCCTTGTCCGTCGGGTTGTTGGGTATTGCGGGCTGGACAGAGGTACCCAGCCTCCGGCATACGCCGAGGGTGTGCTCGGACATGTAGACATTGCCGTGGTCGATGACGATGGTGTCAGGCATGACCCCGACCGATCCCAGGATCACGTTCTCGGGGACACCCGCGTACGGGCCCGACGCTGCGGACGAAGCCCTGCCCCACTGTTGCGGGGTCAAACACTGAAGCAGGACATCGGCCACATCGGCAGACTTGGCCGCGACCGGACGCAGGCGGATGCCTTTGACTGATCGGTCGTAGAGGTCCATGGCGACCGTCAGTTCGGTGTTGACCCAGCGCATGGTCACCGGCTCCATGGCGAAGACGTCGAGCTTGTAGCCGTCCATCAGGACGTACTCGCCGGGACGTGTCGGCCGAAGCTGGCCCAGCACCCCTTGGGGTCGTTTCGCGACAGAGCGTCGCTGCTTGGCCTCCCCGAACGTGTATCGCCCACGGTCGAGTTCTTGCACACGCTCGTAGGCCACAGTCTTTGACGGCACTCGACCTTGTGGTACGGCGGCGAGGAACGCAGCGTTGGCGTGTCTGATGACGGTCGCGCGTGAGGGTGTCGAACGATTCGTGTGATCGCGAAGGACCTGGTTGCACGCTTCGTCCCATCGCGGATCGACCGACCGTCTCGTGTCCTTCAGCAATCGCTCGTCGATGAGTCCGGCAGGACCGAGATTCCGCAGGTCCTCGAGTCGGCGACGAACCGTACGCGTGGAGACGCCCAAGCTAGCCGCTGCCGAGCCAAGCGCCTCCGAATCCACCGAATTGGCCTGCAGGAGTGGCGCAAGCACGGCGAGGCGACGTTCCACCAGGCTGCGTTGCTTGGCGGTGAGCGCGGACAACGCGACGTTCGTCATGCCAAGGCTTGAGGCGCTGGGTTCGGCGTCCGCATCGAGGCCGCGTGCTCGGCCGAGCAATTCGTCGATTGCGGTGAGCCGATACCGGTCGTCGGAGTCGCGCATGCGCACCTCAGCTCCGAGGACCTCGCACACTGTCCAGGCGCCGCCGTCGAACCAGACGCGGGCGCCGACCTTCAGCTCAAGCACATTCCTGGACATGGCCACCCCCGTCGACGTCCAAGATGGTGGTGGTCGTGCTGAGCGGCGTATCGAGATCGACTCGCCAGGTCTGCTGCCAGAGCAACACCAGGAGCGCGGCGCGGAGATCAGTCGCTACGTCCCAGTCGGCGAGTTCGAGTGCTTGTCCCAGCGTTCGCCCAGGCCGACCCGCAGCGGCCAGCGCGGCCAGCGCAGGCGCGTGAACGAGAGCTGGCCGACGACCCTGAGCGATGAAGCGGACGTTGGTCAGCAGCACCTCGCTGGCGCCTGACCAGACCTCGTACCGCCAACCCCGCTCGGCCATGAGTCGCCCGGTCCACTCCAGGGAGGCCGAAACGTCGGGCTTGTCGAGTTGCCCGGCGGGTTTCACGTCGACTACGGCAACCCCGCTGGGTCCGACAAGCAGGTAGTCGGGGACGTGTCGGCGGATGACGTCGCCATCCCGGCAGGTGAGTCCAAAGGGCTGGCTGGCCACCGCGGTCACGCCACGGTCGAAGTCGGCGAGCATCAGCCGGTCCCGCTCCAGCAGGCTCTCGTAGCCCACGTGGGCCGACATCGTCGCGGACCACCACCAGCCCGGGTAGTGGCCCATCCCCGCGTGCGAGCCGAACCTGCGGACGGGCAACCCGCGGGCAACGTCCTCGATCGGTGCGCCGTCCAGTGTCGTCACGACGTCCTCACCCTCGCAGGACGTGTATCGGAACTCGACCTCGCCTCGCGGCGCTGCTGCCACGGATCCAGCGTCCTCCCTGCGTGACAAGAAATCCGGAAGTGACACGCGAGTGACAAGAAACCTGGAAAGTGACACGTTGCGCCGGAACCTACAACCGACCCGACGACCGACCCCGGCTTTTCAGAATTTCACTGCCCCACACACCTCATGCATTCGCGGTCGTTGCCTCTTTAACCAGTGACCCGCCAAGGGCTGGATCCCGCTTTAGGGGGTGTGACCATGACCGTCCACAAGCTCACTGCCGGGAGCGGGTACGACTACCTGACCCGGCAGGTTGCGGCCCAGGACGCCACCGAGCGCGGCCATTCCGGCCTCGCGTCGTACTACAGCGCCAAAGGTGAGGCACCTGGCGTCTGGGTCGGCAGCGGGTTGGAGCATCTGGAGGGGTTGTCCGCCGGGGACCTGGTGACCGAGGAGCAGATGCGCAGCCTGTTCGGCTCGGGACGCCACCCACTGGCCGAGCAGCTGCGCGCTGCGGCTGCCGATAACGGCCTAGACGTCACCGCCCAAGAGCGCGCGACCTGGTTGGGAACGCCGTACAAGGTGTACTCCGACGTCTCGGAGTTCCGTCGTCGGGTCGCGCAGCGGGTGGCGATCGTCAACGTCCAGCGCGGGCTGTCCGCCGACGCCCCCGGCAGCCTGGAGGATCGGGCCCGAATCCGCACCCAGGTTGCCGCTGAGATCTTTCGGGACGAGTTCGGCCGCGACCCGGTTGATGCGCGTGAACTGGCCGCCACCATCGCCAAACACTCTCGCCCCCGCACGAACGCGGTCGCAGGTTTCGACTTGACCTTCTCCCCCGTCAAGAGTGTCAGCACGCTCTGGGCGATCGCCGACCAGCCGGTCGCGGCCGCCATCGAACGGGCCCACCAGATGGCCGTGCAGGATGCGCTGGCCTACCTGGAAGGCCACGCCTTGTTCACCCGGGAGGGCACGAACGGGATCCGGCAGGTTGAGACCAATGGTCTGATCGCCACCGCCTTCACGCACCGGGATTCGCGGGCCGGAGACCCGGATCTCCACACTCATGTCGCGGTCGCCAACAAGGTGCGCGCGAAGGGCAGCGGGAGGTGGTTGGCCATCGACGGGCGCCTCATCTACAAGGCGAACGTGGCAGCCTCTGAGACCTACAACACCCGCCTCGAGCACCACCTGCGCCGCACCCTCGGAGTCCGCTTCGAGGCACGCCCCAGCCAGGACGCACGCAAACGACCCATCCGCGAGATTGTCGGCGTTGACCCCGACCTAAACACGCGCTGGTCCTCGCGCCGGCAGAGCATCGAGGACCGCCGTCGCGTCCTGGCCAAGGCGTTCCAAGCCAACCATGGCCGCCCGCCGTCACCGATCGAATCCATCCAGCTCGCCCAGCAGGCGACTCTGGAAACCCGCGAGGCCAAGCACGAACCACGCAGCCTCGACGAGCAACGGGCCGCGTGGGCTCGTCAAGCCCAAGACGTTCTCGGGGGCCCTCGCAAGGTGCAGGCGATGATCAGCGCCGCACTCTCCCCGCAGCACCGCACCACCGCCCGCGTGGACAGTACATGGATTCACGACACCGCAGCCGGAATCCAAGCCACCCTGCAGGCCCGCAGATCCCATTGGCAGCGCTGGCACGTCGAGGCCGAAGCCCTACGCCAGGTCCGCAAGGTCGACCTCGATACCGCCGACATCGACCGCGTGGTCGGGCTCGTCGTCGACGAGGTCCTCACCGCTCACTCGGTCCCGCTGACTCGGGCGGAGGACCCCGTCGAGGTCCCCGAAACACTGCGGCGAAGCGACGGCAGCAGCGTGTACACCATCGCGAACTCGGCCCGCTTCACCTCCCCTGACCTCCTGGCCGCCGAGGCCCGGATCGTGGCCCGCGCCGGCCAGCACGACGGCATGCGTATCCCCGCAGCCGCAGTGGATCTGGCCATGCTCTCCTCCACCGCCAACGGGCTCCCACTCAACGCCGGCCAGGCGACCCTGGTCCGGGAAATGGCCACCTCCGGCGCGAGGCTCCAGCTCGCCATCGCCCCAGCTGGAGCGGGCAAGACCACCGCGATGAGCGCCCTCGCCCACGCCTGGTCCGAAGGAGGCGGCACCGTCATCGGCCTGGCCCCATCGGCCGCGGCCGCCGACGTCCTCGGCGAGAACATCGGCGCCACCACCGACACCATGGCCAAACTGACCTGGCACCTGGACCACCCGGCTCTGGGCGAGCTGCCGGAGTGGGCCGCAGCCATCGGACCGGCCAGCCTGGTCGTCATCGATGAGGCCGGCATGGCCGACACCCTCAGCCTCGACAAGGTCCTTGACTTCGTGATCGCCCGAGGCGGCTCCGTTCGGCTCATCGGCGACGACCAGCAGCTGGCATCGGTGGGCGCCGGCGGAGTGCTGCGCGACATCCAAGCCACCCACGGCAGCCTTCACCTGACCGAGCTGATGCGCTTCGCCGACCCCGCCGAAGGCGCCGCCTCTCTGGCCCTGCGCGACGGTCTGCCCGAGGCCCTCGGCTTCTACCTCGACCGCGACCGCGTCCACGTCGGCGACTTGGCCACCATGACCGACAGCGTCTTCACCGCCTGGCAGCAAAGCCACACCGCCGGCGGTGACGCCCTCATGCTCGCTCCCACCCGCGACCTGGTCGCCGAACTGAACCAGCGGGCGCGCCATTACCGCCTCAATACCCAACCCGATGCTGCACAACAGGTTTCCGTGACGCTCGCGGACGGCAACCACGCATCCGTCGGCGACACCGTCATCACCCGAACCAACGACCGAACCCTGCGCATCGCAGCCACAGACTGGGTCAAGAACGGAGACCGCTGGACCGTCACCGGCGTCGACCAGCACGGGACCGTGAGCGTTCAACACGCCAAGAACGGCCGCTTCGTGGACCTTCCAGCGTCCTACGTCGCTGCCTCACTCGAGCTCGGGTACGCCTGCACGATCCACACCGCCCAAGGGGTCACCGCCGACACCAGTCACACCCTGCTCAGCGGCGCCGAGCCCCGCCAACTCGCCTACACCGCCCTCACCCGCGGCCGCAACGGAAACCACCTCTACCTCGAGGTCGTCGGCGACGGCAACGAACACAACGTGATCCGCCCGGACCACACCCACCCGGCGACGGCCACCGACATCCTCGAACAGATCCTGGCCCGTGACGACTCCTCCCGCTCCGCCACCACCACCGCCCGGGACGCGAACGACCCCTCCCTCCAACTCGTGGACGAGGTCAGCCGCTACGTCGACTCTCTCTACGTCGCAGCAGAGGCCCGACTGGGTCCGGCCCACGTGGCACGCCTGGACGCCGCAGCCGACACGATCGTCCCGGACCTGACCCGCGCCGAAGCCTGGCCCACCCTGCGAGCCCACCTCCTGCTGCTGTCCGCGCACGGCCTCGACCCGGTCCGAGAACTGCACACGGCAGCGACCCTGCGCGAAGTCGACACCGCCGCCGATGTTGCCTCCGTCATCGACTGGCGCCTCGACGATACCGGCCTGCGCAGCGCCGGCACCGGCCCGCTGCCGTGGCTGCCGGGCGTGCCCGAGGACCTCGCCGACGACCCTGAGTGGGGCCCGTACCTGGCTGCGCGAGCCGCCCGCGTCCGTGACCTGAGCGGACAGGTCACCGCGCAGGTCACCGCCGCTAGCGCTCTGCCCGACTGGGCCCGCCAGGGTCAGGGCCGACCGTCAACCGATCTGCTCGTCGACGTCGCCGTCTGGCGCGCCGCCACCGGCGTCGACCCCGCCGATCGGCGCCCCACCGGACCCACCCAGATCAGCAAAGCCCTCTACGTCTGGCAGGCCGAGCTCAAGGCCCGGCTTGCGGGTAACCGCACACCGGCCCTGGCGGAATGGCGCGACATCTTCGAACGTGTCCTGACCCATCCCCACCGCGACCCGTTCACGCCGCTGCTGGCCGAACGACTGTCCGCGATCTCGCGTGCCGGCATCGACGCCCCCACGATGGTTCAACGTGCCCTCGCTGAGGGACCACTGCCCGACGACCACAATGCGGCAGCACTGTGGTGGCGGATCACCGGCCACCTCTCCCCCGCCGTCGCAGCCCAGGCCGCCGGCGACCACCACCTGAGCACCGACTGGGCTGATCGGCTCCCCGACCTCCTCGGACCCGAGCGCGCAGCGGATCTGCGCGAATCCAGCTGGTGGCCCACGCTGGTCACCGTCGTCGACCAAGCCGTCGCCCGCGGCGGGCGCCTCGAAGACCTCCTCGCTCACACTCCCCCCGAAGCCGAAGACCTCGACCCATGCCAAGCGCTGGTGTGGAGAATCTCCGTCCTCAACGACCCACCCCCCACCGAGCAGGACCGCGCCCCGTGGTCCGACCTGGACGCGGTGCTCCACGACGAGGACAACCCGTTCTGGGACGCACCCACTGAGTGGGCACCCACGGAAGACGAATGGAACGGACTGCGCCCCATCGACGGCGATGAGCCCGTGGAAGCGCCCGACCTGGAGCTCGACCCGGAGCCGGTCGCCGACAGCACCCCAGAGGACGACGAACAGAACCTGAGATACCTCGCCTGGGCGTCCTTGGTGCGCGAGTTCGCCACCACCCTCCCCCCAACGGATCGCGAACTTGAAGCCGAAGACCGTCGCGCCTACGAGGCCGACACTGCACCCGTCAGCCCTGAACGCATTCTCGAACTGAACCAACTCGCAGTGAACTACTACGCCGAGAAGTTCGCCGGCTCCTGGGCCCAGACCTACCTGGTCGAGCGCGTGGGCGTCGACCTCACCGGAAACCCCCACGTCCAGCCCGGATACGCCCCAGCGGGCTGGACCAACCTGGTCAACCACCTCCGCCAAGCCGGCGTCACCGACCTTGAGCTCACCGAATCCGGACTGGCAACCACGGCCAGGAACGGGCGAGTCATCGACCGCTTCCGCGACCGACTGGTCTTCCCCATCACCCGCACCAACGCAACAACTGGCGACCTCGAACCACTGGGATTCGTGGGCCGCAGACACCCCAAGCTCGAAGGCAAGGACGCCGGACCGAAGTACCTCAACACCCCCGAGACCGCCCTCTTCCACAAGGGCGCACAACTCCACATCGTCCGCGAAGACCTCCTCGCAGACGGCGCCACCCCCGTCCTGGTCGAAGGGCCCATGGACGCACTGGCCGTCTCCATCGCCGCCCGCGGCGACTACGTCGGCCTCGCCCCGCTGGGCACCTCACTCACCGAGGAGCAGGCAGCCCAGCTGGCACAGTTGGCGCACGTCCACCACAGCACACCCGTCGTAGCCACCGACGCCGACCTTGCTGGTCAGCTCGCCGCCCAACGCGACTACTGGCTCCTGACACAGCACGGCCTCACCCCGCAAACAGTCCGGATGCGACCAGGCAGCGACCCGGCCGACATACTCGCCCTCAACGGGGCCAAGCCGCTTCACCAACTCCTCCAGAACCAGCACCTCCTGGCGGAGGACCTGCTGGCCGAGCGACTTAGTCACCTCGAAGGGCTGGGAGCAGCCCGGGCCGCCACACGGGTCCTCGCCGCCGATCACCCAACGAACTGGAGCGACGGCGTGGAACGGATCGCCCAGACCACCGGCGTTCCACCAGCTCGAGTCCGTCGGGAGTTGGTAGACACCCTCCGCAGCTGGAGCGAGGATCCGCGCACGATCACCGCAGACGAGATCAACGACCTCTCTACCGTCCGGACGCGGCTTTCCGCCTCCGTTTCCCCCGAGCCTATTGAGACCTCTCGCCCCCACGCTCCCCGGTCGCCACACCCCGCACCCGCCCAAGGTCCAGCAAAGTCAACCCCACGCTGACCGATGTCGCATCCCCCCTATTGGCTGGACCCGTGTCCCACTTCATCGTCAGTGCCTGCTTTACATCGCCGGTGCGCTGATCGGTGAACTCACACGCCGGCTCCTGACCCGCGGGACCCATCGGCGGTACGGCACCGAAGCGAGACTGCCCCACCACTCCGCGGGGGCGCAGTCCGCAGTGTCCCTGGACGCACCCAGTCTGAGTGTCGACGGCACGTGAAAACTGACCCCCTGGCGGCAGGGCCGGTAGGGGGTCAAGATTTGCTTGCCGTTGACACTGAGCAGGGGTTTACCCGCCATGGCCTTGGCCGCTAGCGTGTGCTGCCAACACCCAAGCAGAGAGAGGGAGTGTTATGTCACCAGACACGATTGAAAAGGACGTCGCTGAGCGCACGGCCGAAGTGGCCATGTCGACGCCTTACTGAGGGGCTCACCGCCGGTGCTCGTGCTGATCAGCACGAGCACCGGCCCTTCTTAGGAACCGATGAATACCGTCCTTGCGGAACTTCTAGGCGATGAGCGTAGGCTGCACCCTCTTCGGACGTCCCCCAGCATTGCGGCGGACTTGGAGGAGAGCATTGCGCTCTTTGCAAGTCGCGCTCTTCTCGAGGCCCTTGCTGGAATGGGCGCCAATGGGTTTTTGCTCAAGCTTCGCGGGTTGTGTCGAGTGCCCGGCTGGTCGGAGCGTGTGCAGGCTGAACTCGAGCAGGACACCTACCTGACCAAGCGACTTGAGAACTGGTTCCTGAGCAGTCGCCTTCTCTTGGATGACTTCGAAGTTTGGAGAGATCTGCTCCGTGATTCGTTCGGCATCTCAGGACCAATCCGATACGTAGTCGAGCTTGACGGTGACCCTCATGGTCTCGAGGGGGTCTTCAGGGTGGGCCTCACGGACGGTCGCTCTCTTGTCTACCGGCGCAGGCCTTGCGGCTCGGACCTCCTGTGGAATGAAGCCGTCCGTGTCATGAACAGTCTCCAGTCCGGCACGGTGCGCCTACCAACAACGAGGCCGGTTGGCGATGACCGTGTCACTTGGCAACCGTTCTACGAGGCAATCGGCTCACCGTCCCCTATGGGCCAATTCGCTGAGCAATGGGGTTTGCTCGTGGCTCTGGCCCAAATTTGTCGCTTGAATGATGCGCACCGGGACAACTTCTTGGCGGCTGCAGACGGGCCGGTACTCGTCGACACCGAGACTGTGCTCTTTCGGGAGCCCTTAGTCACCGATGCCGACGCGCTGGCGAGGTCGCTCGAGACATCGCTTGCCTTGTCCATTATGGGCACCGGAATGTTTCCGCGGCCCCGACGCACCCCCTTCGGTTGGCGAGACCTTTCGGCCCTTAGCCCCCACTCGGCGGGTACGCAACGCATAAGTCAGCGGCCGGTCGTGGACCTTTCCGGACCTCCATGGGTCAAGTGGGGGCGCACGACCGGGGAGCAGCAGCGTCCTGCGGCTCTGGGCAACCGCCGTGAGGCGGGAGGTTTGGAGGCCGCCGTCGACATCCTTGTCACCGCGTATGAGGCCGGCGCACAGCATGCGGGAGCGGTGGCTGCAGCAGTGAACGAGCAAGTGGGCAGCACGCTCCGGCGCCGAGTGCTGCGGCCGACATATCAATACAGGGACGAGTTGCTTCAACGTAGGCTTGCATTGCGCCCTGGGTCCGCTGCATCCCACGACGCGCCCGAATTGCCGCCAAGAGAGGCTCCGGCATTCCTAGACGAAGAGGAGTTGCAGCTCTCACAATGGCAGGTTCCGCTCCTGCGGGAGCCTGTCGGAAGGGCCGATCCGGGTTGTGGGGTACTGGCGGCCCGTACGGTAACTCAAATCCGGGCGAGCCTGTTGGGACACTCCGGGGGGCGACTCCACAAGCTTGCAGAGACCCCATTGCGCACTCTCTCCAGGATCGTCAGGCAAGAGACGTGCGCCCGAGACTGCTATCTGTATGACGCCACTCCGGCGGGTAAGCACTTTCTCACTTATCCGACTGGACTCAGCCTAACTAGTGGGCTCGCTGGCGTTCTCCTGACTCTCGACCGATTCGACCCACCGGCCGCCCGGGCTTGGAGAAGACGTGCCCACGCGTGGTTGGTCTCGCTGTGGGGTGAGGTCGTTTCAACACGTGCGCGTCTGCCGATAAGTCGTCTGGTGCCTGGCGGCCCGATACATGGGCTCTTGTATTTGGTGCGAACCACGCTCCCGGCTGAATACCTTGCCCCGCTCGTAGAGCGCGTGAGCGACGATCTCGGCTCGAACCTCGATACACCAGCGGGATCGGCGATTCGGTTCACCTTGTGGTCCTCCCTTGGGAAGGCCCCTCCGCGCCCTAGTGATGACTACATTGAGGACCTACTTAACGTAGGGCTGCACTATGGCGTCGGCTACTGGCTTCTCGACGCCATCATCGCTGATAGTGGCGGGATTTCGTCGGTGGGTTACTGGCGGTTGGTCGAAAGTCTTCTGAAGGGCGAACAGGCGGATGCTAATTGCGCCGTCCCCCTAACGTCATTGCGCACTCAGGGTCTAGGAATGGCCCGAGGTCAGAATCATCCGATTGAATCACGGTCAAGCGGATTGGATGGTCTGGCTGGAGCCATATGGTTGCAGTCCGGGGTCGCGCCTTCCGTAGCGGAGGTTGGTGGGTCAATTTGAATCAAGCGATTATCGAGATCGCCGGAATCGACGGTTCAGGGAAGTCGACCTTGACTACCCGGCTGACTGAGGGAGTGGGAGACAGCCCACTGCAGCTCGGATATTCGGAGCCGCCTAAGCATGCGTGGTTTGCGTCCGCCAGCGCTGACTTGGAGCAACGAGGGACGTGCGACGTGCCCCTTGAGGTCATGTTCAGGGCAGCGTTGACGGCTCGATTGCACACCACCGAAAGGTTGCGTGCGAGTGGCGGCGTGGCTGTGTTGGACAGGCACGTGCTCTCACTAGCCGCGTTCTACGAGTTCATGGGAGTGGGTACCAATCCGATCGTTCGAGAGGAGTTTCCGCAGGCGCTCCCCGATCGAGTCGTTCTTCTGGATGAGCCGCCAGAGCTATGCATGCGTCGGCTCTTGGAGCGCGGTCGACCCCTCGCGAGCCACGAACGGAGCGTTTCCCAACTCACGGCCTATCGCGGCACGCTCCTGCAAGCCAGCATCCTCTTGGGGGTTCCCACCCTGGTCGTAACAAGTTCCTTCGACCTTCAGCGTATCCGCCGCTGGTGCGTCAGCGGGTCGACGGAGCCTCACATTGGCGACTGAACGCGGTGTAGCTCGCATCGGCTTTGGGGCGATGCGTCTCTCGGGTGATGCGCCCTTTAGGCCCGCACCGAGTAGAAGACGCGCCTTTCAGGTGCTAGATGCGGCCGCTAGCGCCGGGATCAACTTCGTCGACACGGCTGACACTTACGGCTTGGGACACAACGAGGACCTCTTGGGACACTACCTGCGAGTCAGGAAAGGGACAACCCTCGAGATCTGTACGAAGGTTGGTCAATGCCATGACGGCGCAGGGCGTTGGAGTCCGCTGGGCGACCCGCGCTACCTTCGACAACAGGTCTACGCATCTCTCCAAAGACTCGGAGTTGAGCACCTCGCTGCGTTACTCCTCCACCGTGTTGACCCGGACTACCCCGCAGACGAGCAGGTTGGCGTGCTTGCGGAGTTTCTCGAAAGGGGCCAAACGGCGGCGATAGGGGTGTCCGGAGTTAATGCGGGTACTTTGAGGGGCTTAGTACGGTCGCACCCGATAACCTTCGTTCAGAACCGACAGAACCTCGAAACAGGTGTGGATCATGAGCTAGCCGTTGCCTGTGCGGAACTTAGGGTCACACTGCTTTCGTACGCGCCGCTCGCACTCGGTGGACGCAAGCCCGATTTTGAGCGCTTGGCTGAAAGATGGAGCATGTCGCCGCAACAATTGTCTTTGCGGTGGGCACTCTCTCGGCCCGATGTTCTGCCCATCCCTGGCTCGACAAATCCGGAGCACGTGATCGGGTGGAACGTAAGCGACCTCGACCCGCTTCCGGTGGAGGTGCTCCAAGAAGTTTCTTCAATCATCAATGGAGGAGATCTTTATGCGAACTGACCTTTGGGGCGTCTTCGAGAGACTTGCCGACGACATCGAGAGCAGACTGCAGCCAGCCCTCGAGGACCATGTGAGTAGTGCAGCTGAAGAATCACTTAAAGAGTTCTTCGGTGAGTTGCAGCAGTTTGGAAGGACGGACTATCTAGCAACGATGGTTGCAGACGCTGGTCGGCGGGTGAGCCAAGCATGGCCAAACGATTACGGAGACCCAACCTTCACGGTCGTCCGGCGGCCTGCGTTCAGGATCGAAGTCATCTTTTGGGACCAAGCATTCAACCCGCCTCACGATCACATCTCCTGCGGGGCGTTTCTGGCACTCCATGGGCACCGGCTCAATCGGGACTTTCTATTTCAGGAGCGTCGGACCTATTCGGAGACTCTATCAACCGGTGAGCTCACCGTGGGCGATTTCTCCTACATGCTGGAAGGCGACACTCACTATATCCAGCCGGAAATGATTCACGACATGTTCTGGATTGATCTCCCCGTGACTACGGTGGCCGTGCGATGTGTGAACCACCCTAGGCCGTTGGCGGATTCGCCGCGGTCCTATCTTGCTGGAGGTCTTTCGACTGTTCGACCACGCTTCAGGGAGAACGCAACATTAAACACACTTCGGCAGGGCCTCAAAACACTGACCAAAATGAATCGCCGGGAACCGGACCTGGACCTGCTGACGGAACTCGCACGGCAATTACCCTTAGGCGACTACGTGTACTTGGTAACAGACAGTGCCAAGTTGGGCAGATCCGCCTTGGAGCGAATGGTAGACGCCATCCCCTCGGCGAGGCTCGATGCGGGCGGTGCGGACGTGAAGGAACGGCTTCAGGCCTCAATCCCAGACATCTCGGCGCGACACGAGGTCGCCCGCGCGATCAGCGGCCTTCCAGTTGGCCCGAGCCGTTTGGCCCTTGGATTCTTGTGGCTGGGGCAGGACGCACGGACCGCGAGAGAAGTTGTGAGTCGGCGGGGCCTAGAGCCCGAAGTCCTCCTTCCCGAGTCCGTCGATCGGGCCTCTGAGATGAAGCCCTTCTTGGCAGAATGGGTCGATGGCGCTGCGCCCGAAAGGTTTCAACTATGAGGCTGCCGGGCCCTTACGTAGAGGCGGTGAAGGAGCACGCTGATGAACTCGGAGAGCTGATGCTCGCTTCCGATGGAGCTTCCAATCTTCCTGGTCGCGCCCTCGACATCCTGCGTGAGACAGGACTAATGCAAGCTCTCCGTCCGAGGGAGTATGGAGGTGATGCTTCAGAGCCGGGGGCGTTCTTCGCTGGTGTCGTTGCAATGGCCTCGGCGTTCCCGGCGTTGGGTTGGGTCGCGGGCGTGCTTGGTGTCCATGCATTCGAAATAGCCTTGTCCACGCCCGGTGCTGCCGCTGATGTCTGGCGAGACTCCAGCCGTGACAACTGGATTGCTTCCCCGTTTACTCAGAGCGGTCATGTCGAGGTTGTCCCGGGTGGCTACCTCTTGAGCGGCCACTGGGATTATTCATCTGGATTTGAGATTGCAGACTGGTTGTGCATAGGTGGGATGGTTCCCAATGAGAGTGGGGAGCTCGTGGGTAGAAACTTCTGTCTACCCCGCAGCGCGGCAAATCTAGTATCCGGATCATGGGAAGTCGTGGGCCTTCTTGGAAGCGGTTCCGTCAGCTTTGACGTTGCCCGCGAGTTCGTGCCAGCGCATCGCGTTTACGACCCGGAAGGTGCAATCAACGGTGATGCCTGGAAGGCGTTCGATTATGGCGACCCGGTATACAAGATGCCGCGCCAGACGATGCTTTCCACGGCCATCTCCGCCAGCACCTTGGGGGCCGGCCTCGGGCTGAGCCAGTCCGTCGTGGCCATGACTAGTTCCCGCCTCAAGGGGAGTTCGAAACGTCAGGCCTCACGCGATCCCTACATCTTAAGGGCAATCGCTGAAGCGGAAGGGGACGTTGAGGCCGGAATTAGTCTCATGCTCGCCGACTTGGAGTGCGTGTATTTGCAGGTGAAGGACGATAAGAGAATTGCGCACGCAGAAAGGATGCGGATCAAGAGAAACTTGGTGCGATCCGTACATCGATCTGGTCAGTCGCTAAACGAGTTGTTTACTATGTGCGGAGGCGGCGCGTTGCGCTTAAACTCCCGGCCGCAAATTTTCTGGAGAGATTTCCAAGCCGGGCGCAATCACAATTCCCACATATACGACTGGTACAGTCGTTACGGGCACGAACTCTTTGGGCTAGAGTCTCAAGGTGGAGTCGTCTAGCTCCCGCCCAGCCGGAAGAGGCCTGCGTTCAAGTAATCCGGCGCAAACGAATCTGCCACATGCCTGCTGAAGGGGCGTAGGTCCAACACTTCCCACGGGGCAACCATCTTTGCGAGTTGGTTCAGTGAGAACGTGTAGCCGTTGAAGCGCCCCGGACTCAGCATAGCTTCCTCATCGCCTAGAACATTGAGCTTTTCGCTCGCGAACGCAGCGATTCCATAGAGCTGGCCTGGGCGCGTAACAATCGTTCTGAGTCGGTCTAGATAGGTGGAACGGCGGTGTGGTGGGATGTGATGAAAGCACCCAGAGTCGTAGACTAGATCGAAATTGCTGGTGGGAAGTTGGTCCCGCAGGAAGTCTGCGTGTACCGTCGACACGCCGTCGCACCCGACATATGTAGCAAGCAAGTCTCGCGCGATATCCACGGCTGTTACCTGGGCTCCTTGCGACGCTAGCCAGCGTGAATTTCGGCCGTTACCGGCACCTATATCCAGCACTGCGAGTCCTCGAAGGTCCCCCAGAATCCCCTTGCGAACCCAGGTGACTAGTGGTTCATCAGGTAAATCGTGATTTAGCGGGTGCTTCTCCTCCTGCAGGCGCGAGCTCCAGTATGCGCCCGCCGTGTGCTGGGTACGGTCACTGCCGCCCGTCAGTACGACCTCATCGAGAAGTTCGAGCAGTTGCTCGATTGAGAAGACGCGCCTCGGCACCATCAGCTCTTCCCTTTCGTCGGCGTGGTGCGGGGGACCGTGGGGAGCGCGTGAGGCTGCTCCGCCGTTTCACGTTTTGGCAACTCGCGGGGACGCCCACAGATACTGATCCACCGCCCGTTACACTACCGACGCTGACAATGCTCTGCTCTCCCGGATCCTTCACGACTGATCGGCGCGTCACGGGCAGGGACGTACGGAAGTGCCTGTCCTGCGGGGAAACTTGGGATTGCGAGGGCCAACTGTCTCGAGCTGGAGGGCACTCCGCCGGTGAAGCTACCTCGTGGTCGAGGGGTCTGTCCGTTTCCGCCGACGGTGCCGGCGTCATCCCCCACACGGCAGCGTGGCGTTTGCGGCTGCTGTCGGACCGGTCGGGCTAAACCGGCAAGTTGTAAAAGGCGATGACGCGGGCCGCGTTCAGCCCGCTCCGTGACCGTGGGCAGGTGCTAACCGACATGGCGATAATGCTTGCGAGCGGTGAGGAGGCGACTGCGAACTCGATGTGCCGATGTCTGTTGCTGCGGTGAACATGACCAAAGCGACCAACACCACCATCAGGAGAGCTGACCCAGTCGGTGCGTTAGATGGATCCTGACGATGATGGCTGGGCGCAGTGGAAGGCCCACGCTATCTCCGAGGCGCTGCAGAAGCGCTCGAGCTGTCCGGGCTTCCCGTCGACCGCGCGACCGTCGAGGGCGCGGCCGAGTACGTCGACGGACGAAGCAGTCTCGATGAGTAGGGGCGCCGGGTCTCAACTCGCCATGTGTACCTCCCGAACTCCTGAACCCCCTTGGCTGAGGGCCCGCGACGCCAGCCGTTTTTCAGTACTGAACCTCGCCGGTCTGTGGGTTAACTCGGAAACCATCAACGAGATGAAGGCGCGGCAACGATGGACCCCGGCTCTCGTCTGGGCCGGAGTGGCTGAGAGTCTCCACGTCTGCCTGAAACACGGTCGCACGCTCTCGTCTGGCATCTGGCCCGGCGTGGCGGGCGTGTCGTCCCTGGGCGGGCCACGGCTGGTGGTCTTTGTCCTCGCAGTGGGCCTTCGTCCGGCTGCGCATCCGCTCGTTGAAGGCTGGGAGCGCGTACCGGTGCCATTCTTCGAGTGCGTCGGAGCTGAGGGCTTGACCGGCGCGGCGACGCAGATCGGCGAGCACTGCGACCTCGTGGGCGAGGTGAGGGTGCTTGGGCCAGCAGTGCGGGATCATCCCGGAGACGTCCCACACGTATTCGTGGTTCAACCAGGTGACAACAGCATCGAGCCACCCCCAAAGCTCAACCCGCAGATCCGGATCCACGCACGTGGGAGGGTCCCAGGGCCGCGGCAGGACTCGCGGACTGCCCAGTGCCTTCTTCTCTTCATCGCTGCCGTATAGCGCGATGTCGAGCTCTCTATAGGCTTGCTCAACACGCCGTCCCGGGCCCGGGAACCGTTGCGTGATCGGCCGTGGTGGCTTCGCCGGCTGGGTGCGTGATTGCTCGGTCACGACATCACGTCCTCGTGATCGTGGGAGAGTCCTCGTCGACGAGCCTCGACCAGGGCCGCCATTGCGCGAGCCTCGGGAGTGACGCTGCGCCGACGATCAACAGCCACGGTGTGACGCAGTTTGGCCTGGTCGGCAAGCAACTGGCGGCCGGACTTGCCGTCGATGCAACGGCGCAACTTGGCGATGATCGGCGCGCCGTTCTCGGAGAGCACCAGAGCGTGGCGTTCCTTGAGTTGACGTACCTCGGCTGGGGTCAAGATGGCGATGTCATCGGCTGACAGTTGCCTGCCGCTCATCTGGCCCGTCTGGTAGCCGACACGCGAGACGCGCACTTGACCGAGGAGGTCGGAGATCTCCTGGTTGAAGGCGACATCTTTCGAGCCGCCGAACACCACGAGATTGTTGGTCAGGCCGACGAGGGTGCGGGCCTCTTGTTCTCCGAAGATGGCGGCCAGCTGCGGCCAAGCCTGGGCGGCCCAGATGAATGAGATCCCCAAGGCGCGTTCGTTGGCCATCCGGGTGCGCAAGGTCGGCAGCGGCGCTGTGGAGGGCAGCTCGTCGAGAACCGCGTGGAACGGCGGGCACAACCGTCCCCACGGGGACGTATTGGCTGCCTCGAGGGCGGTGTCGAGTGCGTGTTCGGCGAAAGCTGTCATCAGAGGTGAGGCTGAGGAGTAGGGGTCTTCGCGGCCAAGGAGGTAGATGGTGCCGCCTCGGGCGATGACGTCCGCGATGTCGGTTGCGGGTCGGCCATGGCCGGGGACGCAGCGCCGGCGGATGTCCTCCTGGAAGAACAACGACATCGCCTGCTGGACCGTGGTGATTGTGTTGCCTGCAGTGCGGTCGTCACCGTGCAGGGCCCCGTAGAGCAGCCCGTCCCAGAATGAGGCAGCGTGCGGGTGTTCGCGCAGGATCTCGGTGGGGTCTGAGGCCGCCAACGGTTTGGCCACCCAGGACAAAACGTGTTCGAGACTTCGCCCGGTGAGCGCGGCGGCATGGAAATACCCCTGCAGGACCTTCGCGGCCTCTGCCGCGTAAAAGCGAGCCGCATCGTCCCCGTGGCCGCCCGCGACCGCTCCCTTGACGGTGCCGGCAGTGAACGCCTTGGCGCGACGTTCAGCCACGAGCGGGTCAACGCAGCCGCGAATCGGATCCCACACCACTTCGGGGAGGCCTGGGACGAGCCCGAAGGGGTCGAGCACCACGCAGGGACGGTCCTCACGTGATCGTGCGGTGAAGGTCAAGAGCAGGTCGTCGACCTTGGTGAGCGTCGTCAGCGCCGCACCAGGCGCATCGATCAGCGCCGGGGCCAGCAGGTCCAGGGTTTTGCCAGAACCCTGAGGTCCGATGACACCGGCCGTGCGATCCCACGGAACCCACAGTTCCCCACCGCGCGGTTCTCGTGCCTCCCCGAGCCGCCAGCCCACCTCGAAGGGCCGTAAACGCCTCATCGTCGACCTCCCCTGGGGCTGCCATACAGATCTGGACGGATGACTTTGGCGTGCTTGCGCAGTCGTGTCCGGCCCAGCAGCGCTTCAGCTTCTGCGGGGGTGGCCATCCCGTGCAATCGTCCCGGTCCCCACCGGTTCAGACCCCACTTCAGGCCAACGGCACACCCGATCAACACGAGTAGCTCTACGACGCCGATGCAGGTCCACACCAGGCCGGGCGCGGCCGGGCTGAGCAGCCCCGGCAGGTCGGCGTCAGCGTGACCGGAGAGAACGCCACCGAGGCTGGTGATCAACTTCGGCCGTTCGACGAACACCCACCCGTTGCCAGCGATGAGATTCGCGATCGACCTCCCCACTTGGACCCCCATCAAGAGAAGGAAGGCCACCGCCGTGAACAAGAAGACGGGGATCTCCCACGTGAACGGGTATGGATTGGTACGTCGTGATCGCTGCATCGGAACTCCTCGATGTCGTTGCCGCTGCTCACCTAAGGCGGTCTCTGGTAGCGGGCGGTTCAGCTGGGCGGTCACGATCTGTCAGCGCGTGCGGGCAAGCTAGGAGACACCCAAGAGACCGATCTCACGGAGGTGGCTGTCATGTCTGGAACCGACGCAAGCACGCTCACGGACGGATGGGCATTCGTCGCAACCTTGGCCGCGCAATGTTCCTTTGGCCCCGACCCGGACCCTGTCAAGGCATTCCTCGGGACTCACGATCCGTTCCCGGCGGCTTTCGAGGTCACCTACACGGGGCAGAGCACCGCGCCCGGAGTTATTACGGAGCGGCTGGGGCGCTCGACGTGGCTGGTACTTCTGGAGAACGGCTCAGAAGTCCAGGCTGACGTCGCGCAGTTGACCCCGCGCGTACCGCCGATGACAGCAGCGCGGTCGACCCGTGTAGTCCCCAGCAACCCACAGTTGGTCTGCGTCGACTCCGCAGAGGAGAACATGGTGCCGGCGATGGCGTTAGCAGCTCACACGGTCCTGCCGGAGTCGTGGAACGGGTGGGCACGGCCCTTGGCGGCTACTTCACAGGTGATTTCGTTCCTGGGCCGGTGGCGGGCCAACGACCGCAACGGTGTGTGGGGATCCGCCGTCGATCTTGGGGACGCGTTGCTCGTGACTCGCTCGGACGGGGAGGAGCCCGACTACTTCGCACCAGCTGGATGCCGCAACGACGGGGTGCCGTTGTTCGACTTGACGGGCTGGGTGTGGGTTGCGCTGCAGTAGCCTTCTCGAGGTTTGGCCCACATTCCCGTCCTGGGCCCCCCTCGGGCGTGGCGTCGGCGAAGTCCCGGCATCTTGATACAAGATAGTTGCGTGCCCAGCCCTCATCCCTCGAAGCGCCGACCGGACTGGCAAGGAGAACGAGCCGCCGTGTTGATTCGAATGCCCACCAAGGAAGCTGACTCGCTTCGGCGGTGTGCGGAGCGTGATGGCGTTTCGGTATCTCAACTGGCCGCCAGATTCCTCGTTGAACGACTCCTGCTGGAGGAGCGCAGGTGAACACGAGCCCAACCGCTGTGAGCCTCTTCGCCGGCGCCGGGGGTCTGGATATCGGGCTCGAGAGGGCCGGCTGGCACGTTCGCGTTGCGACGGACAAGTGGGCCGACAGTATGGAGACGCTGCGCCGAAGTAAGGCTGCCAGAATCCGGGTTTCAGGCTCGCGCCGCCTTCACCTAGGCCGAACCAGGCTGCTCACAGCTGACATTGAAGATCTTCGCGCCGCAGACCTGTGCGCCGAGGGACCTGACGGGATAGTGCCGCCCGCGTTGTTGGCGGGTGGCCCTCCTTGTCAACCGTGGTCCTCCGCTGGTAGCCAAAGGGGACTGGCCGACCCTCGGGGCCGCGCCGTGGGTGAGTACCTCCGCCTTGTGGATGAGATGAAGCCACATTTCCTCCTGTTCGAGAACGTTCGCGGCCTTCTTACGGCTCGCGGGAGGACGGGCCGGCCAGGCGAAGTTCTCAAGGAGATTCAGCACGACCTGACCTCAATGGGATATGGCACGCGCATCGCGACCCTGAACGCCGCGGACTACGGCGCTGCCCAACGGCGGGTCCGTCTGTTGCTGATCGGAACCCGAACACACCAACTCCCGGAGTTTCCCGCGCCGACGCACGACAAGGGCGGCGACCACGGCAGAGCGCCCTGGGTGAGCCTTGGCAGCTTCCTGCGAACCCTGCCTTCGCCCAACATCACCGACATCGTTCGGCCCACGGGTTCCCGAGCTGAGGAACTGCGTAGCCTCACGCCCGGCACCGGGATCAAGACCCGCGGGCAAGTAATGTCGAACCGGCCCGGAGGCCAATGGGGTTACCGACAAGACAGCTTCCTCGCGGATCTTGACCTTCCGTCCAGAACGATCAGGGGCGCTGCCACGCCAGACTGGGTACGCCTTCCCCAAGAGACAGACCTACGGCGGCTGACGTGGGGTGAGTGCGCTGCTCTCCAGGGATTCCCGGCTGAGTGGGAGTTCGCTGGAGGAACATCCTCCGTGTTCCTCCAGATTGGGAACGCCGTCCACACCGGTGTCGGCGAAGTTCTCGGGCGCGCCCTGCTCGAGGCGCTGACTGCTGGACCCGCTCATGAACCGGCATCGACTCCCCCTTGGCCTCCTGAGCTTGAGCGTCGTATCAAATACACACTCAGCGAACAGAAGGTCAACGGACATCTTCGGGCGCGACCTCTGGCTACTCGCAGCGCCTGAGTCCACTTCCGTCCTGTCGACGGCAGGATGGCCCTCGTGGCCGGCTATCCGTTACCCAAAGTTTGGGACCAAGTGGAGTTAGCCGCCGATCGTCGACGCGGTACTGAGTTGTTCGTTGAGAACCGAAAGGAGGAAGGCCCACGGGCCTTCTCGGCGCTATGCACTGAGTTGCGCCCCCGCGTCGAGGGTGTGTTTAGGGCGACCGAGAACTTGCTTGCCTTCGACGGTTCGCTCTTCCGGGCAGACCCCATGGCTTGGGAGGTAGCCCGCTACCTGTGCGCCCCTCCAATCAGCGAAGAAGACTTATGGACCTACGTAGGGCCCAGCAAGTTCAAGCGGGTTCCCCCGGCATACGCCGATGACACCGCCCAGGCACTTTCTCCAGTCCTCGATCCGGTTCGGTTCCCTTGGCTGGCCGAACAGCGAGCACCTACGGACAGCGAACTGTCCGCTGCCTTGCTCTCCACGACAACTCTTTGGGCGACCCAACAGTTGGCCACTCGTCGTCGCGGTGCCATCTCGCGACGCCAAGAGGCGGCCACCGCCGTAGTGCTTGAGCAAGCAGGCCTGCACTTCGAACCGAGCAGGACCCGTGTTGACATGCTCGATGAGATGACCCGTGGGACCTTCAGTCGAGAACGGGTCGTCGCCGGCGCCAAGTGCGACGTTCCAGTCCGCCTCCCCGATGGTCGCATGCTCATGATCGAGTGCAAGGTGTCGAATGGGCCCAAGAATGGCTGGAAACGCGTCAACCGGGAAGTGGTCGGCAAGGCGGAACACTGGCGTGCTCACTTCGGCGTGCATGCCATAACCGCAGTCGTCCTCTCTGGAGTCTTCGATCAGTCCTGTCTGGCTACCGCACAATCAGCAGGCGTCTTCGTTCTCTGGGAACACCACCTCCAACCCCTCTCCGACTTCTTGTCGGAGCTGTCCTACTGAGTTGCACCCGGGCGCCACACCTCGAAAATGGAGTTGTTTGCCCAGTGCAGGTAGCTGTAGTTGCCGACCTTGCTGCCACCCGCTTCGACGGTGAGGTGTTTGGCGGGGTCGAAGATGATCATGACGTGCCCGATCTGGTTGGGTCCGAGGTAGCTGTCGACGAACAGCAGGTCGCCGGGTTGCTCCTGCCCGGGCGGGACGCGGAAGCCGTTGCCGGCGGCGAGCCAGTTCCGTTGTGCGGTGGCGGTGCGCGGGATGGCGATTCCGATGTGAGCGTAGGCGGCTTGGGTGAAGCTGGAGCAGTCCCAGGCGTTGGGTCCGTTGGCGCCGAAGACATAGGGGTCCCCGAGGTGGCTTTGTGCCCAGGTGAGCAGACTGGTGATCTTGGCGCTGTCGAGCGGGGGGAGGTTGGGGTTGCCTGCTCCCCCGGGTCCGCAGTCACTGGGGTCGCCGGGGACGAGACCGCCACCGTAGGCGGCTGCGTAATAGAGGACGTCGTTGACGTACCAATCGGCGTGGTTGTAGGCGAAGATCGCGCGGCGGACGCCGACGGGTCCGGCGGTCACTCCTGAGGCGGTGAGGTAGTTGGCGGCACTCATGGCGGAGTCGGCGCTGTTGTGGATGTCGGCGCGTCCGTCCCCGTCGCCGTCGACTCCGTAGATGGCCCAGGTCGCCGGCATGAACTGCATGAGGCCTTGGGCTCCGGCGGAGCTGGTGGTGTTGTTGCGGCCGTGGGCGGTTTCTTCCATCCCGATCCCGGCCAGGAGGGTCCAGGGCAGGTGATACCGGTCGGCGGCGGCCACGTACAACGCCTTGATGTCGTCGGGGATCGGCAACGGTGGGTTGTTCAGGGAGTTCAGTCGCGGTGTGCTCGGCGGGGGAAGCTCGAACCCGATCCCGCCTTGCTGGCCTCCGGGGCCACTTGGTCCGGTGCCCGGCATCATGGACGGTGCGACGGCCTTGCCGTTGAGTGGAGCTCCACGCTCAAGCATGAACGGGATCGGGTCGATGGGGGTGCCGTTCTGGCGGACCTCGAAGTGCAGATGGTTGCCGGTGCTGGTCCCGGTGGTGCCCTCGACCCCGAGCTGTTGACCCGTCCACACGGTCGCGCCAGCGGTGACGTTCGGAGCGATGGAGGCCAGGTGGGCGTAGTAGGTGCTGACCCCGGCGCCGTGGTCGAGAACCACCAGGTTGCCGTAACCACCCGCGGGCCCCGCGCTGACCACGGTCCCTTGCGAGGCGGCCACGACCGGGCCGGCATCGGGCAGCGAGGACATGTCTTGCCCCGTGTGGGTGCGCCACTCCTGGTAGATGGGGTGGAACTGGCTGCCGAAGCCTCGGGCGCTGACGGTGTAGGCCTGTTGGAAGGGTGGTCTCCACTCGCCCGTGGCTGGGAGGGATGCACTGGTGCACTGGACGGCTTGGGCGACGGCGGGCGCGCTGGAGACCACGAAGGCGGCAGTCATCAGGGGTAGCGCGATCAGGAACGCGAGGAACGCCGTAGCGAGGAGGGTGAGCTTCTTCATGATGGCCTCGGTCGGCTAGGCCGCACCCTCGATGGCTTCGTTGGTCCAGGTAAGGCTCTCCTCGATGGGGTGCAGCCGGGTCTCCACCTTGTAGGTGCGTTCCCCGACAACCCACAGTGCGCGGCCCTTGCGTTGCATGGCCCAGTCCGTCATCACGTCGGTGGCTTGCTGGCCCAAGCCGAGCATGACGTCCAGTTCGTTGGCGACCCCAGGCTTTTGGCCGTGCAGGATCTTGATGTCAGCCAAGTGGAGCAGGTCGCGGGCGATGTTGGCGGCTTGGGAGCCTTCGTCGCCGACGGTGAGCATGTCGGAGGGCTTGTGGGCGTTGAACCATTGAATGTCGCCGCCGCGGCCGGCGACGCCGCGGGAGAGGCGCAGGTCCTCGTCGAGGCTCTTGACTGCCTCGACACCAAGGCGCATGGCTTTCCACATCTCGTCTCGGACGACGACGCGCAGGTCGCCGGGGGCGGCGATCTCGCGCATTCCCCTCCCCCAACTGTTGAGGCAGACCAGGGCGATGCCGATCGCTTCGTCGCCGAGGGGGTTGAGGCGGGACAGGGACAGGGACTGGATGGGGGCGGCCCAGTCGACGTCGATGTTGGTGTGGTCATCGAACAGGCCCGCCAGGGCACCGGAGACGAGCTGGCCGAGGGCGTCGCGCAGGAGCCGGGTCTGGTCGTAGAAGTGCTGCCTACTGCGGAATCGGCACTGTTCGATCAGGGCATCAGTGGGTTGGTCGAGGCATCGCCACAGTCGCGGGATGGTGGTCTCGACCAAGGTGGTGTTGCCGGCGGCGTACCCGGTGAGGTCCTGGAGGGCAGCCTTGACGACGGCCTCCTCCGAGGGGCCGAACGGGACGCGTTCGTTGCCGATGCGCTGGCTGCCGATCAGGGCACGCATGAGGGTGAGCCAACGGCTGAACACGATCGCAGCTCGGCTTTGGGCTTCCTCGGCCGACAGCCGCGCCCAACCCTCGCCGAGGGGGCCCAGCCCGAGGGGGTTGATCCGGGCGGGCATGCCGGGCCCGAGGACGAAGGGCTGGACACCGAAGAAGTGGCAGAGTCGCTCGTACTCGTCCTTGGGATCGCCGAGGACGAGGACTCGGTAGCCGAAGTCGACCATGCGTAGGCAGAACGCTTTTGTCGTGGCTGACTTCCCGGTGCCGGGTTTCCCGAAGCAGCCCACGTTGGCGTTGGTGACCGGGATGTCGTCGCGCAGAACCCAGCCAATGGGGTCGGCGTAGAACGAGGACCCGGACAGGACGTCGACGCCCATCTGTGCCCCGGTCGGGGGCAGGCCGGGGCCGGCGATGAACGGCCAAAACACGGGCGCCTGGTCGGAGGTCATCCGGTAGGGCGTCACCGGCGCCGAGGCCGGGGACCATCCGCGGCCCGGCTTGCGCATTCCGTGACGCGCGACGTGTCGGAACAGTCGCGCCTCTTTCGGGGGTGCTGCGGCCGTGTGGGTGGTGGGCAGCTCGTGGCCGAAGTCGGAAAGGAGTTGGCTCATGTCGCGGCCGGTGTGGCTGGGTCGGCTCATCGGGTCACCGCCGTGACCGCGGGTGTGGTGTCCCGCTCGGGTCGTCTCAGGTTGGTCATGCCACCTAAAGCAGCGCAGGCTGGTGGGAGGGTCAGGATTCTCCCTTGCGGGTCAGGCTGATCCCGAGCGGGACGACCGAGGCTGCGAAGGCGGCGTCCTGGGCAAGGTCGAGCCGAAGTGGCGCGAACCCGGCCCTGCGGATGGAGGCGTCCAGGCGACGGCCGTACTCGGCGATCCGGACCGTTTTGGGCGCGGTGACCGTGCACACGGCGTAGGGGCGGGTCAGTGCCGAGCCGCGCGCCAGCTTCGCCTCCAGACTGCGGACCTGGTCGGCCTCGTCCTTGGCCTTGGTGCTCTGCTTCATCTTGGCCTTCTCCCGCAGCGCCTGACCCATTTCGGAGGTCCATTCACTCGAGGCGGACTGCCGGCTGGCCTTGCTCTGGGAGAGGATCGGGAACGCGACCAGGAAGCTGCGCCGCTCCCCGGTTCCGGTGGGCGCCAGGATCGGGGCCAGCGCGCCAAGCACCGCACCCTTGACTGGGAGTTTGATCGTGGCGCTGATGGAGTTCCACGCGTCATGGCTGTAGTGCCGGGCCGCCGCGTCAGCGCCCGAAGGGCCGGCCATGGCCCACGGGATCTCGGTGTTCACGTCAGGGTTGGCCGCTTGGGCGTTGAGTGCGTCGATGATCCCGGCCCGGTCCCCTGGGGCGAACCCGGTCCGGCAGGCGATGGCCAGTTCCGGGCTGGTCAGCCAAGAGACGCTGGTGCAGCCCATGCCGCCTTTGAGTTGGGCTTCCACCTCGGCCATCTGGGAGTAGAGGATCTGCGCTCGAGCCTCGACTCCTCGCCCGGCTTCTCGTGAGGCCTTCCCCAGCCTGGACTCGGGAACCACGATCATGACGAATGCTTCGGTGCGCACCGACGCGCCGGTGAGCACCTGCTGGAGCTCGTCGTTGATGACCTTGACCTGTGCCGGCCCGTCGGGTCGGCGGTGGCGGCGGATCCACTGGTCGCGTTCGGCTCCGTCCTCGGGGACGGTTCGGACCAGGAAGAGGACCTCGTCGACGAGCTCGGTACGGCTGACCTGGTCGAGCAGGTCGGCCAAGCCGCGGCCGAACCGGCTGCGTTCGTCGGCGTCTCTCATCCCGGTGCCGGGGTGCACGATCGCTGCGGTGGCGGCCCAGGTGCGGGTCGCGTGGTTCTGGATGATGGCCACCCGTGCGCCCGTCAGTCCGGTCGGCGGGCCCTCGTGGATCTCGATCCCGGCGAGGGATCCGGGCAGGTCGACGTCGGCCAGGTCCTCGGCTGCACCGCCGGAGGCGCGGGACCGGAAGGTGGTCCAGTTCGCCAGTCCTCCGGAGGCGAACTTGGTGGAGGCGATGATCCAGCCGATCGCGGACCGCCCGCGGACCGGGACCACGGTGACCAGAGAGACGGCGGCGCAGATGAGGGCGAACATGCCGGCCGATGCCCACGCTTGTTCCTTCAGGGACCAGAACACCGGGAGAGTGGAGACCGCGACGATCGCGCCCTGCCAGCCGGTGAGGCCGAAAGGGAACCACCCGATCCGTGCCTTGGAGTACTGGTTGTAGACCTGTGTCATGACTGTTCCTTCGGGTTAGACGGGGACGATGGGGACGGACGCGGCTG
>Ga0209572_1000538_pt1 | contig 52538 bp, 45 predicted proteins | sample EBPBio232012_DNA_FD_185867 | JGI IMG/M metagenome (GOLD analysis project Ga0209572, IMG submission 185867) | Wastewater treatment Type I Accumulibacter community from EBPR Bioreactor in Madison, WI, USA - Reactor 1_1/23/2012_ DNA (SPAdes)... | ecosystem: Engineered > Bioreactor > EBPR >...
TTTTATTTGCTATTGTTGTTAATAACTCTGAAATTTGTTCTTGTGTAAAGTCCATATCTTTTTGTTTTTTTTATTCAATTACAAAAATCTTATTTTTTGGGCTTTACACACTTTTTTAAACAGTATCTAATTCATTTGCCAATCAGCACCCGATTTCCTCATTTCTTCCTGAAAAGCGAGAATGTCTTGTTGGGTCACATATACATCATCCGCACCATGCAACACCAAAACCTTTGGTTTGATAGTCTTTACCTCATACATATCATCTCTGCGTAATCCGCCATGAAATGAGACGACACCTTCCACAGGCATATTGGATCTTGCCGCTTCCAGAGCTCCCGTTCCTCCAAAGCAATATCCAATAATAATAATGTGATCCGCATTGGCTCCTGCTTTAATAAATTCTTGAAGTGCTAGATTAATCCTATGTCGATATTGCGACGTTTGAGTTTTGTAATAAGTAGCTATTTCACCGGCTTCACGCTTATTGGAAGGATATTTGCCCGACCCATAAATATCAGCAACCATAGAAAAATACCCCATTTTGTTAAGTTGCACGGCGACATCTTGTTCATGCTGTGATATGCCCATCCAAGCCGGCAATATTAATATGCTTTTAGATTGGTTATTTATACTTTCAGGCTTCCCCAAAAGACTGACCAAGGTCTGATTCTCATCTGTGTAACGAATAGGAACGAGCTGTGCACCGGCAATCAATGGAAATGAAATCATCATCATAGAAAAGAGCATATCATGTAACATACAAATTTTTTATTAGAACATATACAATGGGTTATATGTTGTTCAGACAATCACATATTTGAGCGAATATCATACTTTTACTTATTTTAAGTATTCATCATTATGATATTTATAAAAAAATCGCAATACTTTTATCATTTATTTACCAAGTCAAAAAAGCATGACAACAATAACACAGGAAGATGCAATTCAGATAGCCGGACAATATTATGGCATTGTTGCCTCTGCCAAGCCATTGAATGGCTATGAAGAACAAAACTTTCTTTTAACTTCTTTTTCCGGAGAAAAATATATTTTAAAAGCAGCATCCCAAGATTTTAATCTTTCACTTTTACAGGCACACACTTCCGTTATCCGCCATCTTGCAACTACAGCTCTCAAAGACGCTATACCTTCTTGTATTTCCAACATAGAAGGCCAATCCATTACGCATGTCGAAATAAACCATCAAGTATTTTATGTACGGATACTGAATTATTTGGAAGGGCACTTTTGGGTCGATGAACTCAACAAAACACCCGGTTTGTATCAAAGCTTTGGCGAATTGCTTGGTAGAATGGATTACTGCATGAAGGATTTGTATTTTGACGCACTTGACCGCAAATACGTGTGGGACAATAATCGCGTATCCGATGCCGAACGAAAACTTCACTTTATCACTGAACCGGAAAAAAAGAGGTTGGTCGGCTATTTCATCCTGCAATTTAAGACGGTTGTAGAACCCATCTTGCCTGAACTTCGATTTGCCAGCATTCACGGCGATGCCAATGATTACAATGTATTGGTGAGAAATGGAAGGGTAGCCGGATTCATTGACTTTGGTGACCTTATATGGTCTGCACTCATCAATAATCTCGCCATCGCCTGTACGTATGCCATGCTGCATACCGATAATCCATTGGAAGTTGCAACAATAATAGTCAAAGGATATCACCAAGCCTATCCCCTCCTTCCTCAAGAAATGGATGTATTATATTACTTGATTGCCGGGCGCCTATGTATAAGTGTAACACAGTCTGCTGAGCAGTCCCACAACAACAGTGTCAACGAACATCATTTCCTCACAGAACAGTATGCCTGGAATTTGCTACAACAGCTTATTCGTATCAACCCACTCAAAGCTGCAAACTCTTTCCGTAAAGCCTGTTCCATGGATTCGGTCATCACCGAATATCCTGACCATCAAGAATTATTAATCCGACGCAAGGCCAATATTGGTTATAATCTCAGCTTAAGCTACCGCACTCCTTTAAAAATAGTGAAAGGAGCTCTTCAATACCTGTATGACGACCGTGGATCGACGTATATAGATTGTGTCAATAACGTGAGCCATGTAGGACATTGTCATCCGACGGTCGTCCGTACTATGCAGAAGCAAATTGCTACACTGAATACCAATACCCGCTACCTAAACGATGAAATGATGGCGTATGCTCAGGAATTGACAGCATTACTGCCTTCGGGATTATCTGTATGTTATTTTGTCAATTCAGGAAGTGAAGCAAATGACCTCGCAATACGCATGGCGCGACACTTTACCCATAATCAGGATGTTGTAGTGCTGGATCATGCATACCATGGGACCTCTACGCTCGCCATCGAATTAAGTCCATATAAATTTGATGGCAGAGGTGGAACAGGAGCCCAACCTTATATTCACAAAGTACCTTCTCCTGACCTTTACAGAGGAGAATACCGTTATGGTGACTCCTTGGCAGGCAAAAAATACGCTGATCAAGTGGGTATGGTTATCCACGACATGGTGGCACAATCTAAGAGCCCGGCTGCTTTTATCTGTGAGACGCTTCTGGGTGTGGGTGGTCAGATACCATTGCCGGACGGCTATTTAAAGGAAGTATATCAACACATCCGCAGTGCCGGTGGAGTCTGTATTGCCGATGAAGTCCAAGTGGGCTTTGGTAGGGTCGGCAATGCCTTTTGGGGATTCCAATTGCAGGAAGTAGAACCCGATATCGTTGTTCTCGGCAAACCAATAGGCAATGGGCATCCATTGGCAGCCGTAGTTGTAACACCTGAGATAGCAGCAGCATTTGATAATGGGATGGAATACTTTAACACTTTTGGTGGCAATCCGGTATCTATGGTCACAGGATGCACTGTACTAAAGGTAATTCAAGAGGAAAAATTACAGCAACATGCCCTTCATGTGGGAAAGGTTCTGTTAGAAGGCTTTCACAAACTAATGGATCAATTCCCAATTATTGGTGACGTACGTGGTTATGGCTTGTTTGTAGGTGTGGAATTAGTCAAAGACCGTATTAGTCAAAGTCCGGCTGTCCCTGAGATTGACAACATAGTTGAAAGGATGAAAGAAAAGGGGTATTTGCTGAGCACGGATGGACCACTCCATAATGTTTTAAAAATCAAACCACCTCTGGTCTTTAGTGAACAGAATGCATTAGATTTAATCCGGGATTTCGAGTCTGTTTTAGAGCAATTTTATAAGGAAAAAAATCATTCTTACTAAGGCCCCTAAATCCGAATTACTCCTTCAAAAACCTTGCCTGCCGGACCTGTAAGCCAAATAGACTCATAGTGTCGGGTATCAGGATTTTTTATTGCTTTGACACTCAGGTCGCCACCCTTTGCTTTAACCTTTACTTCACCATTGAAAAGACCGCGCTCCATCATAACTAGCGCCGCTGCGGTTACGCCCGTACCACAAGCAAGTGTTTCATCTTCCACGCCTCTTTCATAGGTAGCTATCCGAATACCATCAAGACTTGTCTCTACAAAGTTAACATTGATGCCATCACGCACAAAGGCATCACTCATACGGATAGCTCGCCCCTCTTTATATACATCTACCTCATCCAAATACTGCACAATCTTAACATAGTGCGGCGAACCCGTGTTTAATACGTAACTGCCGTCAGGTGTACTTTCTATCGAAGTGACATCCGTCATTTTAAGAGATATAGTGCCGTCCTCATTATAAATAGCTTCGTGAGACCCATCAATTGCCAAAAATATAGCTTTTTCCTCAACCCGTTGAAGGTCTAAAGCAAAACGAAAAGCACACCTGCCGCCGTTTCCACACATTGATCCGGGATAGCCATCTGCATTATAATACAACATATTAAAGGCATATTCCCCTTCGGTAGGCTGAATAATGATTAAACCATCACCACCAATACCAAACCTTCTATCGCACAATTGCGCAATCTGTGCATGATTTAAAAAGTCAACATTTTGACTAAATCCATCGAGCATTATAAAATCATTGCCGGCGCCTTGGTACTTGTAAAATGGTAAATCTTGCATAAAATCACTATCCTAATAATATATTTTACAACAACAAAGTTACACGAAATTCGTTTCAATTAAATACTTTTGAAATAGAATTGATTTAATATCTCCTTGTAATTTTATGGAGTTTTAGCGGAATTATATCAAAATTTGATGAAAGGAATTGTTGATTTCTAACTTTTTTAAAAAATATTTAAAAGTCAATTGGTTCTTTCGAGGACAAAAACATTGAAATAACAGACATACCCTATTGTTATGATAAAAAAACGCGACATCCTTCTCATTCTGATTGCTGTAATAATAAGCACAGTAATAATGCGATGGGTTCTACCCAATGAGCATAAAGTATCATTCTCGACTGAAAATGGATGGAGTGCCTTTGTCAATGGTGTCATTCCTGCAAGCTCAGGCAACAATTTTATCAAAGCCGCTAAAATAGGCATTCCGGCCGTTGTTAGGATAACAGTGCGCAATAAAACATTACCAATATGGGACTTTGGTTCTATTGTATCATCCGGTTCAGGCGTCTTGATTACTTCTGATGGATATATTGTCACCAATTTTCATGTAATATCAGCCGGCAGTCTTTATGAAGTTATGATTAATGATGGAAAAAAATATACTGCTTCACTTATAGGAAGTGATGAATCATCTGATATGGCTGTATTAAAGATAGATAGAGAAGACTGCCCTTATTTAAGCTTTGCCAACAGTGATTCGGTGCAGATTGGCCAATGGGTCATCGCTATAGGAAATCCTTATCGCTTAAATTCTACAGTCACCTCAGGAATTATTTCCGGAAAAGGTAGAACGATTGACTTGTTAAAAGGTGATTACCCTCTTGAGTCCTTCATTCAGACAGATGCTGTTTTCAATGAAGGAAATAGTGGCGGCGCACTCATCAATGAAGCAGGTGAACTAATTGGGATAAATACTGCTATATTTACCAGAAGTGGCAACTTTGAAGGATATTCATTTGCTATACCGAGTAATATCGTACGTAAAATGACCAGAGACCTTATCAATTATGGCAAAGTTCAACGCGCTATACTGGGAATAGGCATAGAAGACATCAGTGATCGTATAAATAAGCGGACAGGCGAAGAACCAGGCTCAGGCGTCTATATCAATCGTGTAACAGATGGTACCTCAGCAGCAAGAGCCGGTTTACAACGAGGAGATATCATCTATTCCATCAATGGAATTACCGTCCTTAGTTATCCGGCATTGCAAGAACAAATAGCTCTTTATCAACCGGGAGACAAGGTCAACATTGCCTTTAGAAGAGGACAAAATAAAATGAAAATTGAAGTGGAACTAATGAGTCCGGTCGCATCTGAACGTAGAGTCATCATAAGATCCGACGCACCTCTAAAGGAAATAGGGATGGAAGTACGCTACAACATGGATAATCCGGAAGATGAAATTACGGTTCAAAGTGTCGTCAGAGATAGCTATGCTGACAAGGCAGGCGTAAGGCAAGGCTTCATCATCCGGGAAGTCAATGGCGTTGATGTAAAAAGCATTGATAAGCTCGTAGAGGAATTATCCAAAAATCAAAATCGGATTGTCCTTAGAGGTATGAATATCGGTAGTCACAAAGTGGTAACTTACTCCATCATTAAGTCAACTCTTGGATTTTAAAACTTTAAATACCTTCTTCTAGCTTATTGATACATCTGTGTTCAGGGTGGATTAATTAATCGCAAATACAACATTAGACAATTGCGTAATTTGGGTTACGCATACTGGTTAAGTGTACAGCATAGGAGGTATATACGTGACCCATAGTGACTTTACAAAGTGATATGTTGTTATTCAATTCTAATGTCTATTCGTTTACCTAATCCGTATTCAAACAATCGAAATAAGGTAGATAGTTGAATATCGGATTTACCATTCTCTATCCTAGAAATATAGCTTTTTTTGGCACCAATTTTATCTGCGAGTTCTTCTTGTGTTAGTTGAGCTTCCAACCGTTCTTCTTTTAATAGTTCACCTATCACATAAGATTTTGCCTTTGCCTCAAATTCACTACGTTTATCTGAGCCCATTTCGCCATACCTGTTCATCAAGGGAGTTAAAAAACTGAAAAAAGTAGGTTTAATAAAATATATAATATTAGTTCCCTTATCGGCTTCATCATACAAAGTTAACCAATTGTGGAACAACATGCAAGTTTTTTCACTTTTTTAAACCGACATAACGGTTTGGTGTACCCGACGTGCCGACGTTTAGGAGGCATGTACGTGGTACACAGTGTTATAGGGCGTTATCATATTCTAAGTCTTCAGTTTCGTTTTTACCTAAATTTTCATTGCTTTAAGTGTAAAGTTGTTTTTACTGGTTGAAATATGAATAAAGTAAAGACCCGGTGTCAAACTTTCCCCTTCAATAAAAATAGGGTTGTTGACTTTTTCTATTCTTTCTTTATATATTAATCGGTTATTCATGTCAAAGAGTGATATATAAAGGTCTTCTTTAAATTCCTTTTGAATGCTCAAGTTGCAACCAGACAAAGTTGGATTGGGTGTCAATATGTATTTATTAACGGAATAAAGTAAGCCCCTAAGGAGGTAGTGCCGATAGCTTCCCCCTCGCCCTGAAAAGGTATATCCGATGCCACGATGTGACGCTGACGCTTACACGGGTCATCAGGCGGCGGATTGCGAACTTCTATGGTCTGTGTATTGATTACGGTAGAATAATCCGTATAAGTAGTCTTCACCTGAATATCAAACTTCCCTTCATAGATGAAGGTAATAGTTCCAGAACTTCCGGGAGATTTTGTCATATTGATGCCATTGCCTGACTCTATCAGCTGTATGCTGCTGATACCGATTCGGTCATTGGTATAGATGTACTTATCAGAAACTGAAAAAGTATAAGCGATGTTTGTCATAAACTCATGCTGAGACAAGCCACTCAAGAGTGCATTTTTTGTAATAAACGGTGTGGCCTTAGTAGTATCCAAATCATAGCCGGCTGCCTTACTAACCAACCTGCCGTCTGTAGCGGCAAGCGTATCCAATATTGCGATCCTGGCATTGATGCAGATGGGAAAGAAGCGGTTCGTGATCTTATGACTAAGTACGGAATCCCTGAGTGTCCTGCTATTGATATGACCCAACGCAGGGCTGATAGTCCTGCTAAGATCAAGCTCGTGCCACGCCTGAGCCAACAGGTCAGTGGATACCGTATCACCACTGACTGACCTATCAAGTGATGCCCAAGGTAATACTCTGTCATACAAGACACCGTGAGGGATAGGTCGTAACAGTAACGGCGCAAAGGATGAATCAAACTTCGTCCTGAAGGAATTGGATGAGAGCGATACCTGGCCGTTCATAGTATAAGCTAAGCATACAAATAGTGTAATAATTGTGATTTTCATGATTTTTAATTTTATCTTTTAATATCAAAACGCCCATCTTTGAGATGGATTATTTTCCCTGTTAATGGGTCTTGTAGTTGAATATCGAAATTACCTGATATGATATGGTCATCGAATCGGAGAATCTCTAATTTTCCAGTTACTGTGTCATTGGTATAGTATTCATTTCCACCCAAAGGAGCATCGTCAATAAACTCACCGAAGCCTGTAGTGGAACTTAACCTATTCAGTATGTAATTTTTTGAATTGGGTTGTTCAAAAAAAGAAATCCTTATATAACCATAGGGATTCCCCCCCCCCCATCGATTTGAATTTTTCCATCACCAAATTTTCCCCAAGATACACCACCAGGGTTTCCGAAATTCTGCACACCTTTCTTATTATAGGGTACCCCATCAATATAGAAACCCATCGTGTTTGCACCGGTGGTAGTGATAGGCACGAGATCAGGTTCAGGCTCATCTTTGTGACAGGAGGAAGCAGAGAAGATGAAAAAAGCAAGTGCTAAAGTGACCAAATGTAATGATGGGTTTTTCATGAATAAATTTATCTTATTATTTGGTTAACGATAATATGCCGTATATAGTTCTGAGTATTGGCAACTTTAACATATAGAGTATTTGCATATATAAATAATTTTAAAAAAATTGTATATCAAATCTGCCATCGGTGACATGGATGACCTTACCGGTTTCAGGGTTGATGGCATCGAAGTAGAAAGTGCCGGCTGCCATGTTTTGTTCTAATCGAAGGAGCGTAAGTTTTCCTGTATGGAGTGAATTACAGACATATTGATTGCCTCCTAGTTGAGAATTGTCAATTATTTCGATCCGATTATTATCCCAATTAGATCCATTTAACAAATAGCTTTGAGTTGGATTATTTAAATTTATTTGTATGTAAATAGTAATAGATATTTTAGGGTTACCCCCCCATGGATATATAAAATTCCATCGCTAAATAAAGAAGAGCTAACTCCGTAGGGGCTACTCCAGGTACTTTGTCCCTTTTTATTATGTGGCACACCATCCACATAGAAGCCCATGGTATTCGCTCCGGTGGTGGTGATGGGGACGAGATCCGATTCTGGATCTTCTTTGTGACAGGAGGAGGCAGAGATGATGAAAAAAGCAAGTGCTATAGTGACCAAATGTAATGATGGGTTTTTCATTAGTAAATTTATCTTATTATTTGATTACCGACAATATGCCGAATATAGTTCTGAATATTGGCAACTTTAACATATAGAATATTACATGTGTAAATATTTTTAAAATAATTGTATATCAAACCGTCCATCGGTGACATGGATTACTTTTCCGGTTTCATAATTAATTGCATCAAAATAAAATGTACCGGCAGCAACATTGTCAGACTTAAGAAGGACTATCTTTCCTGTATGCAAAGAATCACAATTAAAAATCAAACCACCTAAAGGAGAATTATCAATAAAAGAAACCTCATCAAAATCATCAATATTCCTGCGTAAAATATATTCACCATTAGAATTTACAGAATCTAAAGGAATAAATAATTGTAAGGAAATTATTGATTCTCCACCAGCGCCAAAAATTCTTAATATTTTACTACTGTTTATTCCGCCATTTACACCACGAGCTTGCATACCCTCGATCTTACCTTTAAAGTTATATTTTTTCCCATCCACATAAAAGCCCATGGTATTGGCCCCTGTGGTAGTGATGGGTACGAGGTCGGGTTCAGGGTCTTCTTTGTGGCAGGAGGAAGCAGAGATGATGAAAGTTGTTAAGATTAGAAAAAGTAGTTGAGATAATGTGTTTTTCATATTTTTATTATTTTTTTAATTTCACAAATTTGATGAACATTTATATTTTATTAACAGTGGATAGTTTACGAAAGTTTGATTTTTTTAATGCCTTATAACGAAAGGATATCCGCGATAGACCAATTGCATTAATCTAAATGGCTACCATCTCGATAGCTATCGGAAGCATTTTGATTTAAAGAAATCCCGACTTTTCAGGAATACGTATAATTTTCTGTCTATTATAAAAATCATTCTCGTATAATAATCAAATCGGCATTAATCATTTCTCATTTAACATACTACATCAAACAAAGGTCAAAATTACTAAAATTATAATACGCAATATTTTATTTTGTACAAATAGATTTTTAAACAAATATTAACGATATCTCTCCTAAATTCGTCAAATAAAGTAAGTTGTTATACTCTTATATTATAGAATAATTTATATTATTATTAGTTGTATATCAAATATTTTAATCTTGTATTTCGTTGAAATTACAAATTTCGTCAAATTTTTATTAATTTTCTTGTGAAACTAAGTACAATTGAGTATATTCAGTTTATTTCGTCGATAAAAAGCTCTCACCAAATTTTATTAACACTTCTTATATGCCTGTTATTCTGTATTTTATAGATTTTTATCAAAATATTTATCTAAAATATAAACTACTTAGTGTAAATTTACGTTAACTTTGCAGAACAAAATTTAATCACTGACAAAATATAATTTGCTATGAATAGTACAAAATCCAATGTAAGCTTTTACATTCTCTTCGCATTCTCTTTTTTAATGGTATTTTTAAGCGGTGTTTCATTGATAGGTAACGCAAATCAGGATCAATTATCCGGAAAAGTGTTATTCAATGATAAGACACCCGTACAAGATGTCGTTATCAACTTATTAGAAAAAGATGACCTATCGCTTGTTGCTTCCGAAATGCCTGACACCTGGGGTGAATATTCTTTTAATGAAATCCAACCGGGTGATTACTACATTTCTGTTCAACAATTAGACCAAACACAAAAAGTTTATGGTCCGATTCACATCAGTAAAATCAATGACCGTATTGAAGTCAAGCCAATAACTGTCTATCTTACCAAGTCAACCCAAGCAGTCATTTCTGACAGTCAATTCAACTCGGCTTCATAAATTTACGAAATAATACCGATTGGATATTCGTAATAGTCCAATTACATTGGCCTAAACGACTATCTCATCGGCATTATACCAAAATATGTTGGACTAATTTATAAATCAACTTGGTATAATATCTCAGGATATTATAATCTCCGGATGCGACGAAAAGTCAGCGTTCGGAGATTTTTTTTGAAACGCATTAACTCAAACGAAGAACTCCTTTGTCCATAAATCGCTTAAAAATTTTCATCCCTTTTTCATCTTCAAATTCCCATTTTTAAAAATTATGAAGGAATTGAACCGTAATAATGTTCTAGCATTTTCCATTTATACATACGCTTCACAGATTTATTATTGGCTGATATAGCCTAACTTCGTATTTTTGTCAAACTATACGAAGACTTCTTTGTCTTATTAAACAGCAGTTAGAAAATATCAATTTAGGTTCCAATTACAAAAGTTGGGTTAAAATATTGAACCAAAGCAAGATTTTTAATAGAATAATGAGCTTCCACGATCACATATTTATATCTTTCTACTTAGTAAAAAAACCTGTCTTAAAAGTCATAAAAAAAGTTCTTAAATGAATATAGATTATATTTTTAAAAATAATGAACGGTGGATAAACGAACGGTTGGCCGCCGATGCCAACTATTTTGACAAACTTTCATCCGGACAAGAACCCCAACTCTTATACATTGGATGTTCTGACAGCAGGGTGAGCGCAGAAGAAATTATGGGTCTTAAGCCGGGCGAAGTTTTCGTACATCGCAATATTTCCAACATTGTAGGCAATATTGACCTCAATACTCAATCAGTTGTGGACTTTGCAGTCAAACACCTTCATGTCAAACACATAGTAGTTTGTGGTCACTATCAATGTGGTGGCGTCAAAGCTGCAATGCAGGCAAAGGATCTGGGGCTGCTCAATCCATGGCTTCGTATCATAAGAGACGTATATCGACTGCATGACAAAGAACTTAATGCCATAACTGATCCGGAAAAACGTTATGACCGATTGGTGGAGTTAAACGTGCTGGAACAATGCATCAACCTTATTAAAATTGCTTCCGTCCAAGAAGCCTATAACAATGGAGAAATGCACATTCACGGATGGGTTATGAATATAAAATCCGGTAAATTAATTGACTTAAAAATTGATATGGAAAAAGAAATGGAACATATCAAAGAAGTCTATGATCTTGGAAAATAACACTACAGAAAAACCACTAAAATTATTTTTAGCCGAAAAGGGTGACGGATAGTGATTTATTATATATCATCTTTACATCATCAATCAGAACAAAAGTATTCTGATAGCGATAGTAATCAAGCTTGATTATATTATCAAAAAGTTCATGATGCACCATTCAATTGGTAAGGTTAAAGGCAACATGAGCTTCCCCACACAATGGGGTACAATCTTGGAAAGGGTGATGCTTAATAAATTTTTAAAAGGGAATTCAGTAAAAGTATTGAATTCCCTTTTTTATGTCCGTATTTTCCCAAATCATATAAACGATTTATAAATCGGACTTACCCTCATAAGCAGCACTATACGGTTTTGAAAAACCCTTATTGTTGAATTTAGGTTTACAAAGATTCAACTTTTTTAATCCAATCGGGAATCCATTTGTTATGTTTGCACTTTTAAAATCGACAAACAACACTATGTTTATATCCGAAGATATTATCAATAAAATTTTTGAATTGGAAGTTGAATCTGACAATGATTCGTCAGAATCTCTCCTTGACCTTTCCAGAGAACAACCGGCCATATTTCACTATATCAACCAAGAAGATTTCGAATTACTGACGGAAGAGGAGTTTGATTTTTTGATTTTTCTTACAATAATTATTTTCAAAAGTTTTCGGGAAAGTGGAGTCACCATTAAGGAGGTTCCGGTTCATGATATTGAGTCAACAGAGGAAGCCAATTGGGAGATACTGAATAGCGCACCAAGCAATAAATTTAGAAACAGAATTGATGCGTTTTATATCGAATATCTTCAGGAAGATTTACTGGCCTTTGTAGAGGACGCTTTAGAGCCGGATGACCTGCCGATTGTTACCAAAGAAGGTCGTGAACCATTGTTCATTATCCTTAAGACCATCATTGATGTCCTTGATAAAAATACAATCCAAGAGAATAGTCTGTGACAATTGACAGCAACCTTCTCCCTAAATAATCATCTTTTGAACATATATTTTTCAACCATTTCCATGACTTCATCTTTATAATTTTTACTGATCGGAAGTTTGGATTTTTCGACTACGACTTCATTGCCATCAATTGTTTGAATAGACTTTAAGGCGACGATAAAACTTCTATGGATACGTATAAACTGACCTCGTGGCAATTGATCAATGACACTTTTAAAAGTCAGATATGTGATATATTTATGATGAAAGGTGTGAATAATCACATAATTTACCATACTTTCGACATAGATAATATCTTTGATAATGATTTTTTCAATTTTTTGACTACATTTCACAAAGAAAAAACTCTGATTCTCGGCATTAGAATGAGGTTGTTGGTTAAAAATGCCTTTAGCTTTTACAGCTGCCTTAAAGAATCGTGAAAAGGAAATCGGTTTGAGTAGGTAGTCAACTATATCAAGTTCATAACTTTCGATGGCATATTCGGGATAGGCTGTTGTAAAAATAACAAGAGGTGGATTGCTGAGGTTCTTTATAAAGTCAATTCCTGAGACCTTTGGCATTTGAATATCAAGAAAAAGTAAATCAATATCCATATCCTGTAAATAGCTTGTTGCCTGAATGGCACTATTGCACGATCCAACGTGTTTTAGAAAGTCGATATGCTCAAGATGCTCTTCCAATCCTTTTCTTGCATAGGGCTCGTCATCCACAATCAGGCATTTAATTTGTTCCATATAAAAGTGTTAGCTTAGAATAAAATTGGTATTTATCATTGAAGTATTCAAAATAATATTTCTCGGGATAGAGCAAGTCAAGCCTCCTGCATAGGTTGACCATACGCTCATCTGTGTCTGTATAGCTTGAAGCATCATTTGGAATCAGCTCATCCGCAGTTTTCACCTCATATACGAGTTTATTATCATTTTTTATCAGGCTAATATGCATCGTTTTGTCACAACACTTCAAGTATTCTATGGCGCTTTCCAGTATCGATGTCAAAACAAGTGGGGCGATTACTTCATCCTCAACACCTTGCCCTACATAAAAATCGATCCTTTCTGATTTGATGCCTTTCATTTGAGTTACTTCCAAATAATTGTTGAAATACACTATTTCCTGCTTCAAAGGAACATATTTCTCATTACATTCATACAATTGGTAACGCAACATTTCACTGGTTAATTCGACGAGACGACGGGCTTTTATATTATTTTTTGAAATCTGAAAGTAAATATTGTTCATCACATTAAATAAAAAATGTGGGTGAACTTGACTTTTTAAAGCATTAAGCTCTGTGGACAACTGTGCTTCTTGTGCTTTTCGCAAAACATTTTCAGTACGAAAGCGATCTAGCATAACCTTTATCGCACTACCGCAAAATAGTGGAATTAGGTACGTCCAAAAGTTAACTAAAAACTCTTGTAATTGATATGCGAAATTTATGTAAGTAACATTCTCTTGTAAGGTATGTGTGAAATCAAAATAAATAAATATACTAAAGAAGCTATAAAACAAAGACATCTGAAAAGCCAATACAAAGACTATTAGAAAGTACGTGACAAATTTATCCTTATACAGATAAGCAGGTAAAATTAAATGCGCTATCATGTAAAATGGCACAATTGCATTAAGTACCAAAAAACTATTATCTAATATAATCAAATCGGTAGATGTCAATTCTTCACGATATTCAAAGAAGTTTATCATATAAATGAAGACCCACAAAAACAAGTGTAGCACCTTGTATTTTTTTACAAAATCAACCACAAGTTGGTATGTTTTTACTCCGTTCATACACTTAGGGTTAATTTTGAATTATAAAAACCATCTTTGATATAAGTCTCTAAAGCATAACGATTATCACTCCAGAGTTCCAATCGTCGTTTTAGATTAGATAAGCCGACACCATGAGGATTTTTATTTAAAGTTTTACCTTCGTACAATTCTTCATAGGTATTCTTTACAATGATGTTTAGTGTAGTATTATTTGACTTGTAAATATTGATGTGTATCTTATTATCCTGTGGATTCTTAAAGTGGGATTTATGCTTGAAGGCATTCTCAATCAATGGCAAAATCATAAGGGGAGGAATATAGAAACCCTGCAATCCGTACCCAAGTACAAATCTTACATCAAATCCTTCTTCTAACCGATTTGACTGTATATTGACATAACTTTCTACATATCGGATTTCTTTTTCTATTTCAATTTTATCCTGAGCACACTCATATAGTTGATAATATAGAAGATTGACAAAGGTATCCACCGCCTTATTAACACTTGTGTCTTCATTCTCAATGCTTCTTTTTATTTCATCCATCATGGATAAAAGGAAGTCAGGATTGAGCTTGTCTCGCAAGTACGACATTTCGGATATTATCTTTTCATTCTCCACGTTTATGGTCTGAACTTCAAGCTTCTTTTTACTGTAAAATATTCGGATTGCACCACTAGTAAAAATGATTAAAACTAAATTCCATGAAAAAAAATAAAGGTAATACAAACAATCAGCCGATTCATTGATTATGACTTCCCTAACTGAATGATATTCACCAAATGCAGATGGGTATAACATCATAATAATATAAATACAAACAACAACGCACAACATTGCGCCCAGTACTATATTAAATAGAACTCCAAATACAAGTAGGGTAAATTTTCTTTGATATAGTAAGTGTGGAACAAGGAAATTGTCCGTAATAAAGTAAGCAGGTAGAGAACAAATAAAAACTCCCGAAAAAAACAAGAAAAACTCCGACCAATTAGATACTGGAACATAGATGGCTACAATAACCAATCCACTGTATAACCCAATAGCAATCAGATTTAACATCAATTTCAGAATAAAATTGGTGCGTGCTTGATCTTTTTTCATGCGCCAATTTAATCAAAAACTTTTACAATTTTATTTGGCTGCCGTTTTTGACCACTATATTGTGAATATTCGATCTACTATCTCAAACTACTTCCCTTCAAAATGTTTTTTTACAACCGGAATTACTTTGGTTCCATACATTTCAATTGTTTTCATCAGTTGGCCGTGAGTAGGTCCACCTACATCCAGATGGGCAATATATTGTTTAATACCAAACAACTCAAGGGTTTTGATAATTTTCTCAGCAACATACTCTGGTTCACCCATATACAATGCGCCATTGGGGCTCATTCCTGCCTGAAATGATGCCGGTGAATAATTGCTGCCCCATCCTCTTTCCTGGCCTAACTTATTCATGGCACGTGCATAAAGTGGATAATATGTGTCCAAAACAGAAGATGCAGAATCAGCGATAAAAGTATGCGAATGTACACCAATCTTCATTTCTTCCTGATTGTGCCCGGCTTTTTCATATACCTCTTTGTAGCCATCTATGAGTGGTTTAAATTGAGCCGGATTACCGCCAATGATAGCGAATACTATGGGCAGTCCCATATTAGCAGCCCTCAACACAGACGAAGGCGTCCCACCCACAGCAATGGATATAGGGAGAGGCCTTTCCGGACGCGGATAAATAGTTTGATTTCTAATCTCCGGGCGAAACCGACCTTTCCAATTAATCACTTCCTCATCTCTAAGGGTAATCAATAGATTAAGTTTTTCTTCAAAAAGCTCATTGTAATCTTGTAAATTATATCCAAACAATGGAAATGATTCAATAAAACTCCCTCTACCAGCCATCATCTCAACACGGTGTCCGGAAATCAAGTCCAACATAACATAATCTTGATAAAGTTTAACCGGATCAGCTGAACTAATCACGTTAACACCACTCGTCAAACGGATATTCTTAGTGACAGTGGCAAGTGCAGCAAGCATAATTTCAGGTGACGACACAGCATAATCCTCCCGATGATGTTCTCCCATTGCAAAGGAGTCAATACCCAATTCATCAGCCAGTTGAACCTCTTCTACGATCTCCTTTAATCGTTCGGATGGGCTCTGGTAACGCATAGTTTGAGGATTGAAGTTCAAGTCACCAAACATACCTATTCCTAATTCCATGTTATTCTTTTTTTCCCTTAGAGGGATATATTATAGATTTTATTTATCACAATCAATCAACTTTTACTCCGGTCATTCAACCATCTATTCCACTCCGATGACATTCATAGTTTTTATTACCCAAATTCTTCATTTAGACAAATACGGAATTGGGTTTATGCCCGTGTTAGTATATTTGGTAAATGAAAAGCCAATATCCGGATTAAACATGAATTCAGCAGTAAAGGTTTTAAAAAACCTTATAGTGCTGATTATGAGGGACGTCCCGATGTACGAATCGTTTCAATGGTTTCTGTAAACCATTGATTACGAGTCGTAAATCGATTCCGCATTTAACTAAAGCGGAATTTGGATTAAATAGCTAAAATATTGGCTAATTTGATAAAATCATCATTAAAAATCTTGGGCTGCGCCAATGCTGCATGAATGGGCGTAAAGACTACTTTATTGTTGATAACACCCGCCATAACACCTCTTTCGCCATTCATCAAACCATAGATGGCAGCATAACCAAGTCTGCTACTGAGTACCCTATCTTGACAAGAGGGTGCACCGCCACGTTGTAAGTGACCTATCACTGTTACCTTGGCATCCACATTATTAATATGTTCCAATACCTTCTTGGCGACATCTTGAGCTCCGCCTAAGTGACAGCCTTCAGCGACAATGATTATCGAGAAGAGTTTGTCTCGTTTGTGTGCCTTCTTTAAAGTATGTATTAAGTCATCTAAATTGGCATCTATTTCAGGAACCAATACATTGCCTGCTCCACTTGCTATACCGGTGTACATAGCAATATGACCGCAATGGCGACCCATAACTTCAACAAAAAACAAACGATTGTGTGAGTCAGCAGTATCCCTTATTTTATCCACCGCTTCAATAGCTGTATTAATGGCTGTATCAAACCCAATAGTATAATCTGTTCCGGATAAATCATTGTCTATAGTGCCCGGAATGCCGATAACAGGAATATCAAATTCATCCATAAAACATGCTGCTCCCGCTAACGTACCATTGCCACCAATGACGACAAGGGCATCAATATCATTTGCCACCAATGTTTCATAAGCCATTTGACGACCTTCAGGTGTCATAAAACGCTCACTACGAGAGGTTTTTAAAATAGTCCCGCCTCTCTGTATAATGTTGCCCACATCGCCTTTCTCCAACCGCTTGAGTTTACCATCTATCAGACCCTCATAACCATTCATAAAGCCGTAAATATGCAAATCATAATAAATCGCAGCTCTTGCAGTAGCTCTTATTGCAGCATTCATTCCCGGTGAATCCCCACCTGATGTTAATACACCAACTCTTTTTATCATCAATTAAATAATTATGGTTTAATCGGGTGATTGTGAAAATATACTAAATCATCGATCGGCTTTCGTATGACACTTCCCAACAGTAATCCGTGATTTTCAAGAATAGGTTTCAATTGGTCTTGCAAAAACCATGCTATACTCCCGACAAAATGACATCTATATTGTTTGGCTTGAAAATACTTTAACAAATGACGTCTAACAAAATTTTCAAACTCTTGCCTTATCAAAGTATCTATAAATGGATGCTCTTTATGGTTCAATGCAAAATTGGCAAATGACGCAAGGTAACTATTTGCTCCCGGCCTTTTGTATATGTTTTCCAAGAGCTCTTCTCGACTAAATCCATACAACTTTTCAAACTCCCCTTTCAGATCTTTCGGCATTTCCCGATAATAATATGCCTGCAATATTCGCTTTCCCAGGCTACTGCCCGCTCCCTCATCACCGGCAATATAACCTAATGAGGGGATCTTATCCACTACGTCAGAGCCATCATACAAGCATGTAGAAGAGCCCGTACCCAGAATAGAGACAATACCTTTATCATATTGACATGTCGCTCTACAGGCGGCAATAAGATCAGAGTTTATTTCTATTTTGTCTGTTTGAAGTAATGACTTTAATGTTACACTAAGCGAATGAATTATCATATCACCATGAACACCTGCACCATAATAAAAAACTTCTGTAATGGCATGCTTGTGAAGACTTAAGTCGGATTTTATAATCTGCTCTAAGTCCCACATACTATGTAGCGTAGGGTTAAACCCTCTGGTTTGAACTGCCTCTATATGCCCGTCCGGACGTATTAAACGCCAATCTCCTTTTGTTCCACCGAGATCTACTACAATTTTCACAAATTCAAATTAACTGACAAAATTAGTGTTTTATTTACACTAAGCAAAAAATTTTGAATAATTAGTAATTTCTTAATTAAATTCATTGGCAAAACCATACAACTGAACATACCCTATTCATCCTGATGCCTTGAGTCGAGATTTATTTTTGCTATTTGTTACAGAATATAACAGCTGGAGTGTTTCTTATGACTCAAAATTGTATAACAATGTCCACGTGCTCTATTATAAGCTTGGTGGAAACAATACTTGATTATGTTTGATTTGCAAAAGTATTTTTTAAGCAGGTAAGTTTTTATCTATGGAAAAACACTAAATTGAATACAAAAGGCAATGGTATAATCCATAAAATTAGGTACTGATTCAAATATTTCAACTAATTTTAAACTTATTATGTAAACATTCCCTAATTTTAAAATTCAAAATAATGTAAGGTATATGAAAAAAAACCTCCTAATAATAACGGTTTTCTTTATGACAACTTCTTTTACATTGCTTACCGGGCAGCCATTAAAACCCATTTTTGAAAAAATTAATGCTAATGTTTTACTGCATGGAAGGGCTTATGAGAACCTTAAGGATATTACAGAAACCATCGGTCATCGACTTACCGGTAGTGACAACGGTCGGAGAGCGGAAGAATACGCTTATCGTCTATTTCAACAATACGGTTATAAAAATGTCCATTTTCAAGAATTTAAAACTGAGGCTTGGTCAAGAAAGTCAGTTTCTTTAACAATCAAAGGAGGCTCCGCAAACAAAGATTATCCCGTCGTTTCACTGGCTCACTCACCGGTATCAGCGCATGTATCAGGCGACATTATCGATCTGGGTGATGGTCTTACATCAGACTTTGAAGCCGCAGGTCCTATGATTAAGGGCAAAATCGTTCTTGCCAACATCAATGTACGACTTACAGAAAATAAAGGCAAGTCCAATCTTCACCGTTCCGAAAAAACAGCCCTTGCCATCCGCTATGGAGCCCGGGGAATCATACTTTCCAATGGAGCAAATGGAGGCGTCCTACTCACAGGAACTGCTTCTGTCACCGGCAACCTCATCTCCATCCCGGCAGTGTGTGTTTCCCTTGAATCTGGCGAAGACATTAGAAAACAACTGCACGATGGAGTTCCACTTTCAGCCGAAATCAATATGGCCAATAATAGTGAACTTACCACAGCTAGAAATATTATTGCGACTTTAGATGGAACGTCTCCCGACCTCAAAGACGAGACCATCATCATAGGTGGACACCTCGACTCATGGGACCTCGCAACAGGAGCAATTGACAATGGTATCGGTTCATTTTCGGTTGTAGATATTGCAAGGGTATTTAAAAGTCTGCACTTAAAAACCAAAAGAACTATTCTCTTTGTTCTATTTATGGGAGAAGAACAAGGCCTCCTTGGTTCAAAATACATGGTAAGTCAACTTGAAAAAGATAATAAAATCAAAAATGTCAAACTGATGATTAACTTGGATATGACAAACAATACCAGAGGTTTTAATGCCGGAGGTAATGATAGCCTCATCTCCATCATGACGAGCATCGGCACTATAATGCGCCAAGTGGATACCACTTATGCCAACGATATTTCTTCCTCTCTGGGACTTCATAGCGATCATCAACCTTTTATGCTTGCCGGCGTCCCGGTATCTTCATCCAATGGCAAGTTACCACCGGGCGCATGGGGATGCTATCACGCTGATTGCGACCACTTCAACCTCGTTATAAAAGACCAACTAAACAACAATGTACGTTATATCGCCATGATGCTTTATGCCCTTGCTAACGAGGATAAATTACCGGTATATTATCGCAATTCGGATGAAACGAAAGATCTTATGATTCAATACAAGCTCAAGGATGAACTCATTCTCGGTAACGAATGGCACTGGGCGAAATAAAACAATACAAGAATCAGACTAGTGACCTATTATTTTTTAATATTATTATTCAATACAAATGAGGGCTCTTGTCATTTCCGGCGGTGGTAGCAGGGGCGCATTTGCCGGAGGCGTAGCAGAATATTTGATCAACCAATTGGGCTACAAATATGATATCTGGGTCGGCACTTCTACCGGCAGCCTCTTACTATGTCACCTTGCGCTGGACAAAGTCGAAAAAATTAAACAAGTCTTTACCTCCGTTAGCCCAAATGATATTTTTAGCCTCAACCCATTCATCGTCCGACCGGATGGCGATTCATACAAAGTTAAAATCAATCACATCAATGTCATACGTCAATTTATTTTAGGGCGAAAAACATTTGGCGAAAGTTTCAAATTAAAAAAGCTCATCTTAGAAAAATTGACAGAAGAAGAGTTTGAAAACTTAAAATCTTCCGCCAATGAAGTTGTAGTGACTGTGGCTAATCTCAGCCTCAACCAAGTTGAATACAAGTCGATTAAAGATTATAATTATCGCGAATTTTGCGAATGGATATGGACTTCCTGCAACTTTGTCCCCTTCATGAGTTTAAACGAAAAAAACGGCTATGAATATGCCGACGGAGGCTTTGGCTCAAAAGTCCCCATCGAAGAGGCGATACACTTGGGAGCTAAGACCATTGACGTCATCATTCTTGATTCGGAGATGGCAGGGACCAACTTACTTCCGTCAAAAAATGTTTTCTCCTTATTGACACACCTCAACCTGTATATGGCTGAAAGGATTTCAAGGCAAAATATACGCATCGGAAAGTTAATCGCTCGAACCAAAGATGTTACACTCAATTTTTATTACACACCCACCTCCGTAACAGCCCACTCATCTTCCCTCATATTTAATGCTGAAAAGATGAAAATTTGGTGGGATATGGGTTATCATTACGCACAAACCCGAAATGAATCATCCAATGAGATTAGAAATAGCCAAAAAGAATAATAAACAATTCGAATACCCTATCTTTGCCCTTGAACATAATCTATGAAATTGACGATTCGATTTTCTTATTTCTTTTACTTATTTATTTGGATTTCTTGTGCACGTCCCATCCAACCTACTGGCGGACCTAAAGACACTACTCCACCTCAACTCAAAAAAGAGAAAAGTTCTGCTTTTAACCTAACCCACTTCACAAAGCAAAACCTCATTTTTAACTTTGATGAATTTCTAATTTTAGACAAAGCCGAACAACAAATTCTCATCAGCCCACCCCTACAGTACAAACCCACTGTCAAAATAAAAGACAAAGCCGTGCTATTCGCCTTTGACGACAGAGAAGAACTCAAGCCCAACACAACCTATATCATCAACTTTGGCGAATCTGTCAAAGATTATACAGAAGGAAATGTTGTCCCTGATTTCAGATACGTTTTTAGTACAGGCGATGTAATCGATTCTTTAGAGTTGCAAGCCATTATCGTGGATGCCGCTACGGGTAAGCCATCGGACAATACGCTCCTTATGTTGTATAGAGACTTTTCCGACAGTGTCGTCTATAAGATTCTTCCTGACTATGCAGGTCGCTCCAACAAAAATGGCGAAGTCTTCTTACACAACTTGAAAGCCGGCCACTATCAAGTTGTAGCCTTGAAAGACGATAACCTCAATTATAAATACGACTTGACCAATGAAAAAGCCGGATTCGTCAGAGATACAATTGCTCTTCCATTTTTAGGCAAACCACTTAAAATTCAGGTATTCAGCAAAGAAATTCCCCCAAAAATCACTTCGGTGGACAGCACTTCCAATCAAAGAATCCGCTTTGTTGTCGACCCATCTACTGCAGGGTTTAAAATCAGATCTCTGGATGACAAGTTGCAACCAAGAATCAAGATTGGTGAACAATTGATCGATGTATATTATGGCGACACATTGAGACAAGTCAACCTTGAAATCACCAAACCGGGATTTAAACCTGATACCATCCGACAAAAGCTCTCACCCAAATGGGCTGATAGAAAAGTTAGACTGGCAGAAGAAAGAACTGAGATAAAAACCTTCCCTTATGTACCCGGCAAACCGGTAAGACTTAACTTTAACTCAGGGATTTATTCGTTCCATAAAGAGCTAATACAACTCTCCACACAACGAGACACCATACCTCTGGACTTTTCAGCCACTGTTGACTCTTTAAATCAAAATAATATCTTGATAAAAAGCAATTGGCTTGCTGATACATCCTATGTTTTAAAAATGATTCCGGGCGCACTTAAAGACCTGTTAGGAAATGAAAATGATTCGTTACTAATACGTTTCAAAATCATAGATCCCACCACTTTGAGTTCGATAGTCTTGCAGATTGATAGCTTAAATGCGTCTTTTGACTACATAATTCAATTAGTCAAATCAAATGAAATATGGAAAAAATGGCATTTGAGCGATACCAATAGTTTTAAAACCGATGTGGAAGGCCTGCCGGCTGAATCCTATCAAATCGACATCTTAGAAGATCGCAATAAAAATGGGAAAATAGACAAAGGGAGCTTTATCTTAAAGGAAGATCCCGAAAATATCTATAGCCGCAAACTTGAGCCTTTGCGCCAAAATTGGAGTATCGAAGTTATTATCAACATGAATGATTTTAAATCAAATTCCACATTAGACAAATGAGAAATCGATGTACAAGTGGACATCGGAGCTTCCCTCAAATTGAAAATTAGCGATTATCAAGTCCTCTTTTCTTGCACAAGGTGTATGATTTTTCATAAAGCATTATTTCTTTTTTCAAAGTATAACAAAATGATATTACATTTGCAGCCAAACGATGTCAAACCAGCTGGATAGTATAAAAGAACCGGTAAAAGAGGAACTAATAAAGTTTGAAAAACATTTCCGGAATGCCATGAAGAGCAATGTTGCGCTTCTGGATCGCATCATGTATTATATCATTCAGCGAAAAGGAAAACAGATTCGCCCTATTTTCGTCTTCCTGAGTGCAAAAGCAGCAGGAAAGTGTACGGATACTACTTTCAATGCCGCATCCTTAATAGAATTGCTGCATACGGCGACCTTGGTACATGATGATGTCGTAGATGAGAGCATGGAAAGACGTAGCTTCTTTAGCATCAATGCCCTTTGGAAAAATAAGGTTGCCGTATTGGTAGGTGATTACCTACTGGCACAAGGTCTCCAGCTTGCAGTCAACAACCGAGAATTCGAATCCCTACGCATTGTTTCCGGTGCGGTCAAGGACATGAGTGAAGGAGAATTGTTGCAAATTGAAAAAGCCCGCAAACTGGACATTAAAGAAGAAATTTACTTTGAAATAATCAGACAAAAAACTGCCTCCCTTATTGCTGCTGCCTGTGAAGCAGGTGCCGCCTCTTCCGGTGTGGATAAAACCATTTATGAACAGTTTAGATTGTTTGGAGAAAAAGTAGGTATCGCCTTTCAAATTAAAGACGATCTCTTCGACTATGGAACAAAGGATGTTGGAAAACCTTTAGGTATCGACATCAAAGAAAAAAAGATGACGCTACCGCTGATATATGCTTTACAACAAGCGGAAAGACCGGTCAAAAGACATATCATCAATTTAATTAAAAATCAAAGTAAAAACCAAAAGGCAGTTCAAGAAGTCATCCAATTTGTCCACCAATCTGGCGGTATGGAATATGCCGAAAAAAGAATGGTAGAATATTGCGACGAAGCCATCAATATCCTCCGTAATGTGTCTGACAATGAGGCAACCAACGCCTTAGAAAAGCTCATGCACTACGTCATCAATCGAGAAAAGTAAAAGGTTTTTTAGACAATCCCAAGCCTTTATTTTACCAATTATCTGCTTGCGCCAATGTCGCAACGGAAATACATACTTTAGGATTAACTTTCTCTATAGCATCGCTACAAGTCTCAATGGTGGCGCCTGTGGTCAGGATATCATCCACTATCAAGACGTGCTTATACTGAATTATTTTAGCATCGCATTGGATACTCCCTTCTTGATTCTTCAGCCGATCAATACGTCCAAAATGTGTCTGAGTGTCTATATTATTTATCCTGCTCAATAAAGGGATACACGGTATATCTAACTCATTCCCCATGCTGGAGGCTATTATCTCACTTTGATTATATCCCCTTTTTGCTTTTTTCAAAGGGTGTATAGGAACAAAGGTAATGACATCTATATCAGAACCACACTTTTTCAGGTCTTTGACACAATGAGCCAAATAAACCCCAAATCTTTGCGCCAAATCCGGCCTATTGCCATATTTTATTTTATAAAACAAACCCGCTATAGGAGACTCCTTCCTAAAAAAGATAGGAGCATAGGCATTCTTTAACTGTCCGATACTGATAAGCCGTTGTGTCATTTCGTTATCCCAACCATTCTGAAAGTTAGTAAATACCGTCATCATCAAGCATTCGGAACAAAATATGCTGTGTTGATCCGATATAGATGTGCTACAATAGACACAAGTTGATGGGTAGAAAAGCTCAGATAGGTATTGAATCAGTTTCATATTGGCAATTTGATTAAAATGTAAATTTAAGACTATTCTTTTAATCTTCCAAATAAATTGACCCTGAAATTGTAACCTTATTACAAGTTCAAGCGGTACAATCAATATGTATAAAATAAAATCCCGATTGACCTTTAGTCAGAAGAGACATTGTGATGCTGTGTCCTCTTTTTTAGGTCACAGGGTTACACAGTGTTTTTCACAGGGTTACACAGTGAATCAACTCTGTGATACTCTGTGTCCTCCTTTTTTAGGTCACAGGGTTACACAGTGTTTTGCACAGGGTTACACAGTGAAAATTACTCTGTGATACTCTGTGATACTCTGTGATACTCTGTGATACTCTGTGATACTCTGTGATACTCTGCGTCCAAATTTTTTACTACAATGTTTTACACAAGGTTTTTCACAGGGTTACACAGTGAATCAACTCTGTGATACTCTGTGTCCTCCTTTTTTAGGTCACAGGGTTACACAGTGTTTTGCACAGGGTTACACGGTGAAAAATACTCTGTGAGACTCTGTGTCCAGATTTTTAGGCACTAGGTCACACAATGTTACGCAAAGTTTTTTCAAAGAGACTTTGTGAAACTTTGAGTCGGACTTTATGTTACATTGAAACGACTCGTACATCGGGACGTCCCTCATAATCAGCACTATGTGGCTCTTCAAAACCTTTACTGCTGAATTTGGATTTAATGCTTTTCCAATAATTTTCTTTCAGCCGAACAATCAAGATAAAGCTTATACCCTCCCGCCATATTGACCACATTATTAAAGTTATTCTGTAGTAAGATACGTTGAGCCAAGTAGCCCCTCAACCCTTGCTGGCAATAGATGACTATTCTTTTGTCTTGAGGGAAGTCTGCCAATCTCCCTCTGATTTCATCCAAAGGTATATTGACTGCTCCTTGGACTGCACCGCTTTGAAATTCCTTTTCTGTCCGGACATCAACAATTAGATCGTCCGTGGCGCCAAGTTGAAGCTCATCCCAATCAGCCAGAAAAAGTTTTTTAGTCATTATGTTTTCAGCCACAAACCCAACCATATTCACCGGGTCTTTAGCCGATGAAAAAGGCGGCGCATAAGCATGTTCAAATTCCGTAAGATCATGAACTGTACCTTGCCTTTGGATTAGATTAGAAAGAATATCTATCCTTTTATCCACACCATCCTTCCCGATAATCTGTGCCCCGTAAAGAGTACCATCCTCTTCATTAAATGTAATTTGAATGGTCATCGTTTCTGCTCCCGGATAATATCCCGCATGTGAGCCGCTGTGGATGATAGCAGTGGAATGCTTAATTTGAGCCGCTTTTAGATGTTTGGAAGCCACACCGGCAACAGCAACTGTCACATCAAAGACCTTTACAATTGCTGTGCCAATTGAACCTTTATATTGAATTTTATTATCCTGCGAAAGATTATGTGCACAGATTCGTCCTTGCTTATTAGCAGGTCCAGCTAAATATGTCGGAATAGAATTACCTGTAATTGGATGTGTAAACTCTATGACATCGCCCACTGCAAAAATATTCTCATCAGAGGTTTGTAGAAATTCATTGACCAAAATACCTCCTGACCGCCCAAGAGCGAGCCCTGCTTGTGCAGCCAACCGAGAATCGGGCTTGACGCCGATTGATAAAATAACAAAATCCGCCTCAATTTCACTACCATCATTGAGCAAAACCAATAACCGTCCGCTATTTTGCTCGAATCCACTGACAGCCGTTTTTAATCTTAAATCGATACCCTTATTTCTTATGTGTTGCTGAGCCATAGCTGCAATAGGAAAATCAGAAGGTGCCATTATCTGATTACTCATTTCAATGATAGAGACATTCATACCCAAATGGTGGAGATTTTCTGCCATCTCCAATCCTATAAATCCGCCACCGATAACCACGGCTTTGCCTTTAGGATACTTAGTCACGACGGCTTTGATCTGATCGGTATCCGGAACATTACGAAGTGTATAGATACCCTCCAAATCAATACCTTTCAATGGAGGCTTAATAGGTTCCGCTCCAGGAGATAAAACCAACTTATCGTAATGCTCGGTATAATATGTATCATCAATCAATCGCTTTACAACAACACTCTTGTTCTCACGATCTATTGACACTACTTCTTCATTCGTTCTCACATCGACATTAAACCTTAATTTAAAATTTTCAGGTGTCTGTACAAATAGCTTAGCTCTTTCGGGAATTATATCCCCAATATAATAGGGAAGTCCACAGTTGGCATAAGAAATGTATGCTCCTTTTTCAAACATTACGATCTCCGAATGCTCGTCAAGTCTGCGCAATCGAGCTACCGTACTTGCTCCACCGGCTACACCACCCACTATTAAATACTTCATATTTCTTATTTTAATATTTCTTCATTATGGAATTAAATCTTGGGCAAAGATGATAATAGAATGCCGTGTATTATGTGATATTTGTTACATTTTACCCAATTTCTCCATTAGACAAATGCTGAAACGATTTATGCACTTATTATAAGAGCTATATATTTGAAATGAATAGACATAGTATATGAATTGTCAGTTTTAATAAATTTTTAATTCTTTTTTAAAAAAGCATCGCAACTTTTACTCTACATTTGTGACTTTACCATTAATTAACAAAAATTAAATTCAAACAACAAGACATGAAACAGTTAAGAATAATTGCACTTTTCATATTGGCTGTGTACGGAGTAAGTTGTACGCAAGATGAAGGTGTAGTGGAGCAGAAATTGCCTCAAGTAGCCGATTATGACTACAAAATCATGAATACATGGAATGATGCATTTCTTAAAATAGAGCGATTTGCTAAAGGATATCGTCCCGGACCTGCCCCAAGAGGTATTGCATATTTAGGCTTAGCAGCTTATGAAGCATGTGTATCCGGAATGCCTGAATACAAGTCATTCAGTGGTCAGTGGCCGGGTTTTGAAGTGCCTGCGGCAGATCCTAACCTCGAATACAATTGGCCATTGGTAGTAAATGAAACATATCATTATTTACTTCCGCTATTCTTTTCCCAAGCTACACAGCAAGAATTGGATAAGATTGATCAAATATATAATTCCAACTTAAAACTTCTTCAAGACAAATCCAAAGAAGAAGTGAATGTTCGCTCTATAGCTAGAGGAAGACAAGTTGCTGAGATTGTATGGAACTGGGCAAAGACAGATGCTATCGGTCATGAGCACTACCTGCATAACACAGAAGGTTGGGACTGGCAAGCTCACTTTAAGAAAGATGGAGATTGGAAGCCAACACCGCCGGACTTTTCACTCCCTGTTGGAGGAATATGGGGTCAGGCTAGAACTTTTTCGTTAAAATCAGATGCAGAAAGACTTTGTCCACCACCATTACCATTTTCGGAAGCTACTAATTCAGAATTGTATGCAGAGGCATTGGAAACATATTCTCAGAACACACCTACTATATCCTTTGAAAAGGAATGGGTAGCAGAATTCTGGCATGATGACTTTGTTAATGTTACTTTCAGTCCGGCTGTTCGTTGGGTAAGTATCGGAATGCAAGTATTTGAAAAAGAAAATTCCAACCTACAAACAGCAATTGTAACCATAGCAAAAATGGGAATGGCGATGAATGATGCTTCTGTAGCTGCCTGGTATTCTAAGTTTTATTATAATTATGAGAGACCAGTAACATACATTCAGCGTGTCATCGATCCAAACTGGCAACCGCACCTATACAATGCCATTACAGGTGAAAAAGGTTTAACTCCTCCTTTCCCTACTTATCCATCAGGCCACGGCACAATGGGTTCTTCTGCAGCAGAGATTCTCGCAAGCGTATTTGGGTATAGCTATCCTATGACCGACCGTTCACATGAATTTAGAACTGACTTCGCCGGTGAGCCGCGATCTTATTCCAGCTTTTTTTCTATGACTTTAGAGAATGCATGGTCACGAGTTCCACTTGGTGTTCACTTTAGAATGGATAGTGAAGCAGCTACAAACTTGGGTACAGGCATCGGCCGAAAGGTCAACAGCCTCCCATGGAAAAAATAATTGATTGATTTTATTGAATACCCCGTCTCCTCGGGGTATTTTTTTTTAAAATATTTGATAATGTATAGAATACTCATTTTATTTCTTTTGCCTCTTATTATCCTAGCTTGTAAGAATGAATCGAAATCATCCGATCATGAATTAAAAAAACAAAAAGTTGAAATCTCTCCTTTTCTAAACAAAGAACAGGATATTAAAAATAAAGATGGACATGTGACCAGAAGTGTTAAATTTTTGGATAATGGGATAAAAACCGTAACCGACTTTTACGAAGGTAGTGATAAGATCTATACAATTCGTTACTTTAAGGATGACCTTCAAGATGGAAAGACTGTTGGTTACCATCCCAATGGTAAAATCAGAGAAGTACAATATTTCAACAAAGGTAAACAAGAAGGGAAAGATTCCATTTTTTATGAGACCGGTGAGCTTCGGTATATATACTCTTTTGACAACGATATGCGCAATGGTTGGATGTATCGATATTCCAAAGAAGGGAAACAAGAGTTTGCCGTGAAATACAAAGATGATAAGGTAGAACAAGTAATAGATAGTGTTAAAATAAATTCCAAAAAATGACCGCAACAAAAATATGGGGGGATTTAATAGACCAGTCCAATAAGGATGTTTTAGCTAAGATTAAACTTTACCTACGCATTGCCATAGCCGTTTGCTTTATTGGGCACGGTATGTGGGGATTGGTGTTTAAGCCGGGCTGGTTGCCCTTTTTCCATCTATTTGGAATACCGGATAATATAGCATGGCCACTCATATTTTTAGTTGGATTAAAAGATATTATTTGTGGCATCTGGATAATATACAGTGATAGCAAATATCTATTATATTGGATTATTTTCTGGGCCATATTTGTTGCCTTATTGCGTCCTTTTTTAGGGATGGGTATGGAAGGCTTTATCGAAAGAGCCGGAAACTATGGACCACCGATAGCAATGCTCTATTTTCTGACCTATATTTGGAAAAAAGAGCTCTCCAAGCAATTGTTAAACCAGCGCATCGGCAAGTTAGAGTGGATATTGAGAATTAGCCTATTTTTATTATTGCTCGGCCATGGTGGCGTAGCCAATATGCTCACTCAGAATGCGGATTATAAAGTTCTTGTACAAAATTTAGAAACATTTGGACTGCCCACAACGTATGCATTCATGACAACACTTGCCGTATTTGAGGTGTGTCTTAGCTTTATAGTTTTATTTTGGCCACGAATACAGGGTTTAATGTGGTTTGTCCTCATTTTTAAAATCCTGTCAGAATCTATGTATCCTTTTACTTTTGGAGCATACTCTATATTTGAAACCATCGAAAGATTCGGTGATTATATGATTCCATTGTTGTTGATGGTAATTTATCGCAACTGGACGAAGGAAGAGCTGGCATAATTACGATAAAAAAGGCGATATATCTTTTACGACAATATTGAAGTATTGTTGTAAAAGATTTGTCCCCTACAACAATCCTCATAACGTAACTTATATTTTCTATTTTTGTGGTTATAATTAAAAAGATGACCAATAATCGAATATTTCCAGCCGAATGGTATCCACAAAGTGCAGTTGCCTGTACATTTCCTCATGCAGACAGCGACTGGGCAAGTTTATTGGATAAAGTCATACCTACCTTTGTCGAGATAATCTCCATTCTCTCTCATCACCAAATTGTATTGGTGGTATGTCATGATATTGAAGAAGTAACACACTTTTTAAAATCTGCCTACCAGCCTAATTTACGACTTGTTCAAGTACCCTCCAACGACACGTGGGCAAGAGACCACAGCGCCATTACTATTTTGGAAGACGGGCAACCTATCCTTTTAGATTTTATTTTCAATGGGTGGGGCTTAAAATTCCCGGCAAACCACGACAATCAGATAACACGTCACTTGGCTAAAAAAGGAATTTTCAATAGTATTCCGATAGCAACGATTGGCTTGGCTGTTGAAGGTGGAGCATTGGAGAGCGATGGTGAAGGTACATTGCTCACGACATCTGAATGTCTGTTGAGCTACAACCGCAATCCACAACTATCTAAAGAAGACACAGAAGATGTATTAAAAGAAATCTTTGGTCTGGAACGAATCTTATGGTTAGACCACGGCTTCCTTGCCGGTGACGATACAGATTCCCATATCGATACTTTGGCACGGTTCTGCGATCCCGTAACAATAACTTATGTAACTTGTGACGACCCGAATGATATACATTATGAAGCTTTGAAGGCAATGGAAGAGCAGTTGAAATCCTTTAAGCGAATAGATGGAAGTCCATACCGGTTTATTCCACTTCCTATGGGCCCAATCAGATTAGATGATGAAGGTAATCGCTTGCCTTCCACTTATGCCAACTTTCTCATATTCAATGGTGGAGTTTTATTGCCCATATATGGAGACGAGGATAAAGACAACCAAGCAATAATTGCTATGGAAAAATGCTTTCCCGACCGTAAAATATATGCTGTGGATTGCAATACCTTAATTCAGCAACATGGGTCTTTGCACTGCATTACTATGCAATTTCCGAAAGGAGTTATTCACTAAATACATATCCCTTTGAAATAGTCAATTGAACAATGCTCACTTTATGCTATTTAACCCAAATTCCGCATTTTGTCATGCGGAATCGATTTACGACTCGTAATCAATGGTTTCTGTAAACCATTGAAACGATTCGTACATCGGGATTAACCCTCATAATCAGCACTATAAGGTTTTTCAAAACCTTTATTGCAGAATTCGGGTTTAACCAAAGACAAATGTATATTTGAACTTAAATTCTACATTATACAAATGAGGAATCAATGCACAACTCGTAACCAATGGTTTAAAGAAATCTTTGCAACGACGGGCACATCGGTATTAACCCTCATAATCAGCACTATACGGTTTTACAAAACTTTTACTGCTGAAATAGGATTAAACAATGTTATGTACATCATTCCAAAATAAACTCTATTTTTTTACCATATTATCAACTTAAATATTCTTCGTTATGTCAACAATAAAAGTAGGTCTTGTTCAACAAATGTGCGATGGTGACAGAACAAATAATATGGCCAAGAGTATCGATGGCATTAGACAGTGTGCTAAACAAGGAGCACAACTTATAGTGTTGCAAGAGTTGCATACCGGTATATATTTTTGTCAGGTTGAAGATCCGGAGATATTTGACCTTGCTGAATCTATTCCCGGCCCATCCACCAAAGAATTCAGCAAAGTAGCTGCTGAATGTAATATTGTTTTAGTCACCTCCTTATTTGAAAAACGAGCCAGTGGTCTATACCACAACACAGCAGTCGTATTTGACAAAGATGGCTCCATTGTCGGTAAATACAGGAAAATGCATATCCCGGACGATCCCGCTTATTATGAGAAGTTTTACTTCACACCAGGAGACCTGGGCTTTACACCTATCAATACAAGTATAGGACGATTAGGCGTATTGGTATGTTGGGATCAATGGTATCCTGAAGCCGCTCGTTTAATGAGCCTTGCGGGTGCTGAAATCTTGATTTATCCCACTGCTATCGGCTGGGAAAGCACAGATTCGACTGAAGAAAAAAAGCGTCAACATGATGCATGGCAAACAATCCAAAGAGGACATGCGGTAGCCAATGGATTGCCCGTTATTACGGTCAACAGAGTCGGGCATGAAGTGGATTGGAGCGGTGCCACCAATGGCATACAATTTTGGGGACAAAGCTTTGTGAGTGGGCCTCAGGGCGAGTTGTTACACCTCTCATCCGACCGTGTGGAAGAAAATGCAGTAGTTGAAATAGATATGAAACGCAGTGAAAATGTCCGAAGAATGTGGCCATTTCTTCGGGATCGAAGAATTGACGCTTATCAGGATATTTTAAAACGGTATATTGATTAACATTTATAGCATATTAATCTCCCTAATAAATTATTAATGAACAGAAAGATAATTCAATTTATTCAATGAAAAAACCAATAATATTAGTAACCAATGATGACGGGATCGTAGCTCCAGGGATAGCAGCTCTCGTAGAAGTTGCCCGGGACTTTGGCGATGTCCTTGTCGTGGCGCCCGACAGCCCACAATCCGGACAAGGCCATGCCATCACCATTGAAAATCCACTGAGACTCAATTCTGTTGAAGTTTTTGACGGTATTCAATCTTACGAATGCAATGGCACTCCTGCCGACTGTGTAAAATTAGCCAAACATCTTCTTCGTAAAAATCAACCAATAGACCTATGCCTTTCAGGTATCAATCATGGCTCTAATGCATCGGTCAACATCATTTATTCGGGAACTATGAGCGCAGCCATGGAAGCTGCCATTGAAGGCATCAACAGCATCGGATTTTCATTGTTGGACTATAACTACAATGCTGATTTTTCCACGGCCAAATACGTTGTAAGGACACTTCTTGAGAGCATTATGGCACGCGGCTTTCAACCCGAATGCAACTTACTCAATGTAAATATTCCAAGAGTTAGTAAAGAGGATCTTAAGGGCGTGAAGGTGTGCCGTCAAGCCAATGGCTACTGGAAAGAAGAATTTATTGTTGGAACAGATCCCCGTAAGCAGGATTATTATTGGCTTACCGGAGAATTTGTCAACAGAGATCCGGGTGAAGATACCGACTTACACGCCTTAGCAAATGGTTATGCTTCGATAGTTCCATCACATTATGACTTAACCCACCATAATTCCATATCTTCGTATAAATATTTAGAGTTTTAATATGACACAAAAGGGCAATTTCTTGCAAAGGGATTCCATGTTCTCAGGAATATTGTTGGGTACAATTGTTCCGATAATTTTATATGCCATCATCCTTACCGTCAAGGATGGCTTAGTATCGATGGGCATTTTACCTGAATTGTGGGGCGAAATGCCTTCTTCCACCAGAACATTTACGATTGTTGCACTATGTGGCAACTTGCTTGTAATCCACTATTTCAACAGAAATCAATTTTACAATTCCATGAGAGGTTTGGTATTCCCAACTCTTGTATATGTAACATTGTGGCTTTGGTTTTTTGGCCTGGATTTAATAGGCAGTTTCTGATGGCATTAAAATTTTTCCTTTTGGCCGGCGAGGCTTCCGGTGATATGCATGGTGCCAACCTCGCCAAGGCTTTGAAAGAAGCTCGACCCGATATTATCCTCCATGGATGGGGCGGCCCAAAAATGAAATCAGCCGGTGTTGTATTACACAGAGAACTAAAAGATCTTTCTTTCATGGGCTTTGTAGAGGTTTTGAAAAACATTGGTACCATTCACAAAAATTTCAAATTAATAAAAACTCTCCTCAACGAATGGCGTCCGGATGCTTTAGTCCTAATTGATTATCCCGGATTTAATCTCAAAATAGCCAAATGGGCGCACCGTCAGGGCATCAAAGTGTTTTACTTTATCTCGCCTACGGTGTGGGCATGGAAGGCCAATCGCGCACTCATCATCAAAGAGTCGGTAGATAGACTATATTGCATCTTACCCTTTGAAGTAGATTTTTACAAAAAACTCAATTATGATGTGACGTATGTCGGCAATCCACTTTCTGACCCTGTTTCGACATTTATACCCAATCCTCACTTTCAATCCTCACACCCTTTCAACAATCAGGAATATATCGCTGCTTTGCCAGGGAGTAGAAATCAAGAATTGATTAAAATTTTCCCTGTCATGGTCAGGACAATGGCTCTTATGCCGGAACAACACTTCGTCATCGCGCGAACTTCATTGTTGCCGGAAGAAGCCTTTGTATCGGTACTTGAACAATATTATCCCAATTGGAGAAATCGGGTTTTTATCGCTACTGATCAAACATACGATGTCCTTTATCATGCCCATTCTGCCATGGTAACCAGTGGTACAGCAACTTTAGAGACAGCCCTATTTCACATACCACAAGTAGTATGCTACTCAACTAACCCCATTAACTATCACATCGCAAAATCCTTTGTTAATATAAAATATATTTCTTTGGTAAATCTAATTCCCGACAAAGCTATTGTTACAGAACTCATCCAGGCAGACCTTACACCGGAAAATTTAAAAAAGGAGCTTATAAAATTAGAAGATAATAGTCCTCAAAGAAGTCGGATATTGGAGGATTATCAACTATTGGCTATGATTGTAGGAGAAGCCGGTGTATCAGAAAGGATGGCCAAAGATATGCTTCAAAGAATGGGTTAATCTCCAGCAGGTTGGAATTTCCTCGTTTTAATCCTCAAAAAAATACACATTCTTCATTTTGATCTAACCATCTTTGCGATAAAGTAAATCAAAGGTAAAAAAATCATCCCCATTGTAACCGGAAGCATCCAACTACCAAGGGAATTTGCTTGACTTCCTGTATTTCGGATAGTTTGTAAGGCTATTAATCCAAAGACTATCACAACCATCAATTTGAGTACCCTGATCATTCCGGTTGCTATCGTGTACTGTTCCAACGCATTTTTTTGCGTTATCTGGGTAGGATAGTTGAATATGTGCGGGTATTTATTCAATACCGTTAATCCGATAAAAATAAAAGTGGCTATTAGGGGTAATGTCAAAATTGTAATCTTAGAACCAAAGTCGTCTGCCTCTCCGCTCAGGTTATAATGGGTAGGAATGGTTTCCGGCAAAGTCGTATATTTTATCAAAACATATATCCAGATTAGGCTGAGAATAAGCCATCCCATCACTTCTAAGAGAATATCAAAATTGGAAAGGTGTAGCTTTAACTTAGGTCGTTGTTCCATAAAGAATTATTTTTTATATCAATAACGATGACCTCCTTAGCGAATATCCATATTCTCATTATCCCTTTTTTATTCGATTATCAATAAACACTATAGGCTTCCTCATTTCAGGTCTATTACGCAAATGATTCACAAATGATGGTTCTCTCAATAAAAACTCAGGTGACACCCGTATATGCGCCTGACATTGCTCTTTCAAATTTTTCAACACTCTTTCTTTATCCCCTTTGACAGCAAGTAGAACCTGAATGTGGTCTTCGCCAAATTCATTCAAAACAACTTCAATTACATAGGTCTCCACTTCCGGAACATGATCCAAAATTTGTTGTATAGCAGATGGATATACGGTTGTCCCTTTAAATTTTATCAACTGCCCTTTCCTACCTATGACCGGACTTAAGCGAATAGAGTTCCGCCCACAGGCGCATTTTTCTTCCATTCGTTCCACTAAATCTCCGGTTTTGAACCGTACTAAAGGCATACCTTCCAAACCGAATGTTGTTACAACCAATTCGCCAACCATATTAGGCCCCAAGACATGACCCTCTTCATCAATAATTTCAGTATAAATAAGCTCATTGAGTTGATGACCACCCTTCCCACAGTAGCATTCTGTAAATGCTGTTGCCATCTCAGTGGATGCATAAGTGGAATATAGCGCCACTCCCCAATTGTCATTGATATATTGACCGACCTTATTCCATTCCAAGCCGCTTTCCCGAATAGGTTCACCAATACATACCACTTTTTTAACAGACGAATTTCTGACTTCTATTCCGGCCTTTTGTGCGTATTCAATCAATTTAACTATAAAGCTCGGTACACCGATTAGCACAGTTGGACTCATGTCAATTATAGTCTCCCATTGCAGTTGTGGCGCCCCCACACCTACCCGGATAGTGGCTGACCCTATTAACCGACAACCCAGATAATACGCCAATCCTGCCATAAATCGGCGATCGAGTGTAGTCGTTATTTGTACAACATCTTCGGCAGATATTCTTGCAATAGTAAGCCCTCGTGCCTCATTATATGCCAACCTTATCAAATCGTGTTCTGTGAGCATCAATTGTACTGGACGTCCCAAGGTGCCCGAAGTAGTAACATATTCGGCGACCTTGGAAAGATGGACATTTAAAAAATCCAAATTCCATTGCTGAAGCTGTTCTTTATCTGTAAATGGTATTCTTTCAATATCTTCTAAGCACGAAAAAGTATCCGCATTAAAACCCGCCTCTCTAAACATACGCTGATAATATTTCGAATTTACATCAACATATTTTAAGACGGAACGAATCTTTTCCAATTGAAACTTCCTTAATTGATCTCCTTTTAATTGATCATAATAGAGCCCATCAGCGACATCCTTATATTCCATTTGCATACCCAAATATCATCTTTTATTACTTTCTAAAAGTTTTTTTTCTATAGCTTTTCTTTCCAATAGATTGGGAATAACGCATTGAAGTGATTTGTTGTAATTCTTGGATGCTGATTCCTTCCTTCCCAGCGTAAAGTAATAGTCTCCGGCAATTTCATAACCGTAATAATAGTCCGGATTCAAGGATACCATTCTTCCGATTGTTAAGTCAGATATTGGTTTATTTGCATTTTTTATCGAATCCACCAATGACTTGAATTCCCAATATGGTCTAACTATCGTGGATACCATCTGAGTGTCGGCTGCAATATTCTTATTTCGGTTCAAGCCGTATCCGCGATGATTGAAGATGTCATTTAGGTTAAAATACACCAATGTTCCGACCTGGTAGGGCGAAGAAGATACCCACATTTCACCACTTGCAGGCTTAAAGATTACACCATGATGGGCGATAAATTGATTGAGTGCATCTTCATTTCCCCAACCTATTTTCTTCCCATCTATGCCATAAGGATTTCGAAGAATAGCAGCCACATTTGAAGGATTGGCATGAAGTCCGGCAGTAAGTTGTTCCAGTCTTTTGAACCGATAAACCGTACTGGAGTTTTTCATAAATGCAACATTTTTTTCATCCGCTTTCAATGCCTTTGACTGGAAGTGATTGGAACAGAACAAGAGAGTAGAATCCGGATAAAAAACGTCAGTTTTTTCAGGTGACTTTTCAATAATAACAGCCTTTCCTTCTTTGCCACTTGACACCAAAAAAGATTCGGAAACAAACATGTCAAAGCGACGTGCTATGGCAATAGCCTCATCCAATGTTGACGCATATTGAAGAATATTTCTAGCCACAATGGAAACAGGAGTTTTGGCTTCACTCGGGTAAGCTGATTTTGCTGCATTGATGGTTACTGTAAGTTGCTGCATATTCATTCCACTCACAACACCCGTCATTCCGGGCCAAGAAACCATAGCAAAAGGTATGCCTTTGTCCGGCTTCATGAATACAACCAATTTATTTTTTGCAAAATCATCGCCTACATAAAAATCAAAATTACGCCCGACAATCATCTTACCATCTTCACTGTGCCTATCCCATGCCGCAAAAGACGTACATCCAGCCACGAAGTTGCGATCCTGCAAGGCATGACCTATATCGTGTGCCGCATGATAGTTTAATATACGCATATATGGAGAACCAATCAAATCATCGTAACGACTATTCATATACAGAGATTCACCATATATTTCTTCTAGATTTTCTGGTGGAATAAACTGTTGAATATGACGATTGAAGAAGGTGACCATATACTTTAAAAACTTCAGGTAAAATGGATTGGGTATCATCTTATTAATCTGTCGAATAAATGCATCTTCCTGATATTCGTGCAAGTCAGACGTCAAGGCTCCCATATTTTCGCCTCTTTCAAAAGGTTTTCCCTCAATATACATTTCATATAATCCACTATCCACCCGAACCAAATAATTGTTGCCTATTACCCTGGTAGAATCATTAATCTGTTGAAAACGTAAGTGTGAAGGGATGAAGTTTTGTGCAAAATCCGGTTTTTCCACTTTTATAGACCGAAAATAAATCACAAGAGACAAAAAAAGTATCCCCACAGCTATGGTGGCTGCTAACAATAACCTCTTTGTCCATTTCAATATTTTTTTCATCCTTTTTGGTGGTTAACAAATTGATTAATTTCTCCAAAAATATCTTTGCCCTCTTCCGTATGCTTTAACGTAAGCAAAGCAGAAATAGAAGCGCCATAAACACCATGCAAATCGGTGCTTTGTCCCGTAAGAACAACATTCTTTATTGTCGTCTTAGGTGAAACAAATGTGTATAAGATATTGTTGATATCCTTCTCGATACCATAAGGCGTACCCAATGGCGCACTTAAATAATCTCTATACGTCAATGCTGTAGAACAATAGCTATCGAGAATCTTAGATTTAAAATCAGGAAAAATTGCCTCCAACTTCAATGTCACCCGGTCGATAAGTTGGCGCTTCACCCCATCATAGCCCTCTCCTCGCGATGAGGGATGCACAACAGAATTAAAACTATCTTCCCACGTAGAAAACACAGAATAATCGCAATACGCAAGGACGTTGATCGTATTGCACCATTGTTGTCCGATTTCCTCACAGCCTGTACTTACCATACAGTTATAAGGCCATCCTTCATCCGGTATCGACCTGATATTCCATGCGTCTTGAGGAGAATCCAATACATAGTAATTATGGTTAAAATAGGGTATTTCATTGGGTTTCAATGTAAAGTAAACCGACAACAATGCCGGTGTATTGATTAAGCCCTCAATTCTACTTCGGTACGTAGATCGGACACTTTGAGCCGGCAATAGCTGTAAGAAGGCAGCCGGATGAATAGCTGAGATAACTTGACTTCCTTCAATCGCCAATCCTTCTTTGCTTAATACCCTAATTATGGCGTTTTGTTCAATATCGACACCTGTAACTTCGCAATATTTACGTATTTCGCCGCCATATCGGTGAATCACCTTGGAAAGGGCTTTTGCTATCTGTGACCCACCCTTTACCATTCTATAAGCGCCTTCTATATAACTATTTAATATCAAAGCATAAACATAGAATGGCGTCTTATCGCGTTTACCGCCATATAATATTGAGTTTCCGCCTAATACACCGATCAGCACCGGATCACTCAACAAGTTTTCCAATACTTCATACGCCCCTTCAGACATTTCTTTGATCGTTATTGCCTCTTTGTCCGGCTCTTTTAAATGATATGGCCCGAATTTAGCAATCATTTGTTTTGCCTTATTGCACAATAATTGAAGACCCTCCCTTTCTGCCGGAAATTGTTCCACCATCTTCCTTTCAAATCTATCCCACCCTTGAGCCAGATCGACTTGTAATCGACTACTTGTGATTATAATTCTATCAAAACATTCTTCATCCAAAGCACAGAATTCCAACTCCTCGATAATGCCCAGAAAGTGAAACAGCTGATATAGTGATTGATCTTTTCCAAGTCCCCCGATATAATGAACCCCTGTATCTAATATTTTTTTGTCTCGTGAGAACACTTGCAAACACCCACCTATCTGTTGGTTTTTTTCTAAAACAATAACAGACTTCCCCTTTTTACTTAGATAGGCAGCACATATTAGCCCGGCTATACCGCTTCCTATGATGACATAGTCATAAGTGTCACCGGATTTTTGTTGCAATTCCATAACATTAAAGGGGATTTTGATGTCGCAAAACAAATAAAGTATTGGAGGAAATACCCGAATCTACTTTCTTCTCCAATGTCAAAGAATGACGGTGTGCAAGATCAGCCAACAGGCTATCTTCTATGAAATGCAGCCCACGTGACATTTTATTAAAACTAAAAACTCGGGTAGAGAACCATTCCGTCAATCTCGTATTATCATGTCGCTTCTTACCCGATGATGCTATGCCTTCACGAACGACAATCATGCCGCCCGGATTGAGATTGGCAGCGCACTTTTCCAATAGACTTTTCTGATCTTCTCGATCCAAATAATGAAGGCTATCATAAAGCAAAAATACATCGTGATTGGCAAAAGAATATTCAGTTATATCGGCATGTTGGAAATCCACTTGTAATCTTTTCGCCGAAAAATTAGCTGCTGCAAGTTCTATCTTCTCTTCATCATAATCCACACCCGTCACCCTCCTCTCATGGCTACACATAGCCAACATATAGTCCATCATCCCATAGCCACAGCCAAGATCGAGGATGTCTGCTTTTCGCGGTATAAGGTCATTAAGTGCAGTGTATAGACCCTCATTGATCATCTTAATTTTGGCATACCAATAGACGATAGGCCCTTTGTACAAATAATTTTTGCGGAGTGTATCAAAATGATAAGCAGGAATCTCTTTCTCCTCTTTTAAAACAGCAAATTCACGTCGCATCATTTTATTGATTGCCTTGCCTCGTGATGAATAATCGGTTCCATATTGCTCATCATTATAATCTATGACCGGCAAAGCCCGCATGGTAGCGCTCCATGTCTTCAGATTCTGATCACCTTTGGTCAATCCAACATTTAGACCATGAAGCAAAATCGGATAAATAGGAACTTTCAATTGCTCAGCCAACATAAATGCACCTTTGTGAAACCGCTTTATCTCCCCATCTTGTGACCTTGTCCCTTCTGGGAAAATCAAGATAAAATAACCATTTTCTATCTGCTTGCGTGCCCTCTCCGCCAATTCATCGATACCGACAAAGCCGGGAAGGTATCCCGCAGCACGCACCAATCCGCCATAGACAACATTGTTATAAACCCACTCATTGGTAAGTACAACAATCTTTGGATGCAATCCTATGAGCATCAACAGATCAATGTGTGTCTGATGATTGGCAATCAGGATTCCGGGCTTCTCCCAATTGATGTGTTGCATCCCCTCACGTGTATAATGTCCGGTAGGCGTTATCCACATCACCACCTGGCATGACCACCGCACAAGTTGATGGAATAGATACCTTATTAAATTGATGCGCATCATGCCTGTCCACTTAAGCATCAACCCAATAATACTAAGTACCAGGCCAAGTAAAATAAAAGTCGTAAATGTTACAATGCTCACACAAAAACTTAATATCGTCACCGGAGCATTGCCTCTCTCTGTGCGGTAGGTGACAAAATAATGATATAATGCCGGCTGTATCGTTAAAGACAACACCATGACAACAGCAAGTCCTATTAATGCCAATGCAGCGAAAGAGTGGAAAGCAGGGTGCTTGCCCGCCAACATAGCCGCCAGACCAATCATCGTAACTAAAACAGAAATTACGATTACCTTCTTGTCCTTATTGATGACCTTTCGACCTGTACTGTACTCTTTGGTAAGTCCATCAATCATAAATATTGAATAGTCATCACACAGACCAAAGATAAATGTGCAAAGAATAAGGTTAACGATGTGAATCTGTATCCCTACCAAATACGCTATACCAAGAATCCAAAACCAACTGATGGTCATGGGTAAAAAAGCAAGCAAGGCCAATTCAAGACGACCGTAAACCATCCACAACAGGAAAAATACTATGATACCGCTATATAATAATATATTATTGAAATCATTCTGTACCAATGCAGCTGTCTGATTGGCAAAGTGCTGCCTGTTAAACAATTGATACGACTCTCCTATATCGGGATTCTCAAGGTCAAATTTTCCAATCACAGGAGCATGTATGATGATATTACCGGCAGCGTCATTGTGAATCATGCGCTGCAACACAACCTCCTTGAATTCTCCCGTCAGCCGCTCGGGTATAGCCATCGTATCTAAATCTTTCACTCTTTCCAGAAACCGCATCAAATCAGCTCCTCCACTCCAATCATTTGCTGCCTTACCCTTACTGTCTATCAACGAATCAGTCCAAAAGGCATGCCACATCTCATGGTTATTATATTGACTTTCAACTGTCGGTTGAATAGCAGTTAAATCAGGTATCAAGGCTGCACTATCCTGAAGTAAAAGCTCCTTCCGTGCTCGCTGGTATATACTCAACGCCGTATCCAATCCTTGCGCTTTGACTTGCAACATCGTTCGTGAAAGGTCAAATCCCAAATCATCTTCAATGATATCGATTCCGGCTTTGTCACGATTAGGGATATAATTCAACTTCGACAAATCCCCCTGAAATTGAATCTTTGAGGCAGGAATAATCATTCCTATCGTTATCACAATTAAAGTGCCTATCACCCATTTATTTTTATGAAACTCATAGGAGGTAAATTTGTCAAACCACCGCATTGACACTTCTCTCTCACGTGTTTTTTCCTTATCCAACCATTGAGGCAAAATGATAAGCGTCGTCAGTACTCCGGCCGCCAAACTTAAAACAGCAAGGTACCCAAATTGCTCCAACAATAGACTGTCAGACATAATTAACAAGGCAAATGCCGCTATTGTCGTTACATTACCCACTATCAAAGGATGCGCTATCTCTTCAATAGCCTCTGTTATAGAAGCACAATGTATTCGCGCATTAACAAGGTGAATGGAGTAGTTGATTCCCATCGCTAAGATTATCGTAGCCGATGACATCGCCATGGCAACAATAGGCACACCCATCCAACCAAAAGTCGCCAATGCCACCGAATAACCGATAACAGAAGGAATCAATACGATCAAAGCCAGTCGCTTCCTTCTGTAAAAATAATACAGCAAACCCAGTGTCAAAACAACAGAAAAAGCACCCGTTAGATTGCCATCCTTGAAAGAACGTTCTTTGTTAATCTCTGAGGCAATAGGGGCTCCAATGAGATACGTCTTTACTCCCGGAAACATCCTCTCTCCTACCGATTGCATACTTATTAAAGTATCTATCAATGCACTATACCTGATATCTTCATTGTCTGGGTAAATTGCAGTGAAGTCAAACAATAGATTTCGCTCATCTTTGGAAACCTGAAATCCATTGGCTTGCTTGAGACTTGGAACTGTTCGAAAAGAAGACAACTTATTCAACACCAATGGTGCAAGGTGTACGGGATCCAGTTGATTGTAATATCGCAGGGAGTAGCCGGCAAAACTGTTATTGATTCGGGCATTATTGGCAAGATTTCTTTCAAGATGTTCGTCTTCCATGCGCTGTCCGATAACCTTCCAATCTGCTTTGTCCAATAACAAAGGAAGATAATAAAAAACACTGTCGTATAACACACGCTGTAAGCTATCAGTCATCCTGATTCTCGTATCCTTGAGATTGGACATAAAGTATGGGGATGTGTTCAGCTTGTTTTCCCACCATTCTGCATTGCCAAGCAAGCTCTGTAAAGATGTATCACTCGGATTAGATGTGTGTAACAACACCATGATGTTGTTGTTAGAACGCAGATTATTGACTTGCTCCTTGTATGCCGCAGAAGATGTCGTCTTTGGAAAAATAGAGAATATGTCATTGTTCCATTGCAGACGACTGATGCCCATGTAACAATAAACACTGATTCCGATCAATAGAAAATAAAAGCCGACCTTAAATCTTCTAAAAAAATTATATATCCATATAAACGGTTTACCCATACTAGTTTTTGCTCTTTTTAAGTCGCCCTTCTCTCCATTTATACATAAACAAACTTACATAAAACGTTATTATACCGGCAAAAATCGATAATAAAACAGCACCGACAAAATACTGGAAAAAATTATTTGCAATCGATTCCAGCGTAAAATGCCCTTTCGTAAAGGCTACATGCTTTGAATTTCCTACAAATATACCACCTGTCACGTAACTCAAAAAGATAATAACCGGTATCATCGGCGGAATGCTGATGTGTGCAGCTACCGTAAATAGAACTTTGTTGAGCTTCCAATAATGGCACAGCGCCCACCCGATAATCAATTGATATCCCCACACCGGAAAAATCCCCATGAATACACCAAAGCCCAATGAGGCAGAACGGCGTGATATGGACTCTCTCGGATCGTCAAGAGCCAATCTTATACTTTTCCTAAATCCTACATCCGATATCTTTTTCCACCAACGAATGGGGATATAATACAACACTGCCTGTATAAAAAGTACCGTATTTAAAACACTTATCCGTGTGAAATCTTGCAAAGGCCTGAAATGGCTGACTCGCAAATCACCCGGAGGGTAATACACGCGCACCGGCACAGATTTAATGGAAATGCCGCGCCATGCCGCCTTCACCAAAATCTCAACTTCAAATTCAAAACGCCATGTAATCAACTTCAGCCGACTTATCGCCTTCAATGGATAAATACGATATCCTGACTGGGTATCAGGCAAATCCAATCCGGTATCAAATTTAAACCAAAAATTAGAAAACCTGTTGCCGAAAGAGCTTTTCCCCGGAATGCCCTCCCTCTCCATATCCCTGGAGCCAATGATGATACTGCCCGGATGTCGACGCAAGGTATTAATGAGATATGGAATATCATCCGGATAATGTTGGCCATCAGAGTCGATGGTAACAACATAATCAAAATGTCGCTTCTCAGCCTCGGCAAAGCCACGTTTGATAGCCATCCCTTTACCCTGGTTGGTTTCACAATGTATGACTCCAATCTGAGGGAATTGGTTTAATATAACGCCCGTTTCATCCGTACTTCCGTCATTAACCACGATAATGTTATTGGTGAAATGAAGACATCCTTTTATCACCGATTGCAGTGTATTGGCATTGTTGAAGGTCGGAATTAACACCCCAATCTTCAAATCATCAATAACCATACGGCTTTCCTGTTCGAGTGACGTCATCCTTTACCCAGCTTTGATTAACGTAAGGCTGGCTTTAGAAAAAATGATTCCTTCTGACTTTAACTCAGCACGGACTATAAAAACGTCATCCTCTTGCCTCATATCAATATGCACTGCCAACTTATTATTTACTTTAGGATCAACGACTCTCAAAAATTTACATTGTGCAACTTCTTTTACTTTCAACCCCAATCCAAGATAATCACTTGAACACAATGCAAAAAGTCTAATAATCATGACACCCGGCAATACAGGTTGGTGTGGGAAATGTCCGGAAAATATACTACATTTGTCGTTTATGACGACATCATACACGACACCCACCCCATCAGCCTGCCTTCTTTCAAAAGAATATAAATTCAATGCATCTTCCATTGTATTATTATCATACGTATTATTCCAACTAAATGAAACAACTAATTGACGTCATTTCTGTTAAAAGTAAAAAGAATATGAAATATTTGGTATTTATCTTATCCACATTTGCTACTTTCTGTACGGGCAAAGATAATTACACTAAAGCACTTCCAAATCATGCCACTAAAAATTTCATTGTTTCAAAACCGGAAAATCAAGAAGAAATCGTTCTTGCCGGAGGGTGCTTTTGGTGTCTCGAGGCTATATATCAAGATTTATATGGTGTTATCAAAGTCGAATCAGGCTATTCCAACGGTCTCTTTGCTAATCCATCGTACGATCAGGTATGCACCGGCAAAACAGGTCATGCCGAAGTCGTCCGGCTTACTTACGACACTTCTGTAATTAATCTGGATGAAATCCTGACGGTATTTTGGACAATGCACGACCCTACAACGCTCAATAGACAAGGAAATGACTCAGGCACCCAATATAGAAGCGGTATCTATTTTTTTACAGAAAGACAAAAGAAAGTTGCTCAACATTCACTCAATACAACTGCTAAAGAAATATGGGGAGACAATATTACAACAGAAATCCTGCCCGTTAAAAATTATTCATCCGCCGAAAGCTACCATCAAAGCTATTATACCAATAATCCCAATCAATCTTATTGCCGATTTATTATCAATCCCAAAGTAGAAAAATTTAAAAAGAAATTTAAAGATAAATTGAAAGAAAATCAAACTACGTCTCTCATGGAAAAACAGCAACAATGGAATAAATTGACTTCCGATGAAGAAAGAATCATCGTTCATAAAGGTACCGAATATCCGGGCACCGGAAAATATTACAAATTTACCGGCGATGGCGTCTATGAATGTCGTCGATGCAATGCTCCTCTATACGACTCAAAAGATAAATTTGCCTCAGAATGTGGCTGGCCATCATTCGATGATGAAATCCCCGGTGCAGTGAAACGCATTCCGGATGCCGATGGACACCGCACAGAAATTGTATGCAATAACTGTGGAGCGCATCTCGGCCACGTTTTTACAGGTGAAAGATTAACTTTGAAAAATGTCCGCCATTGCGTAAATAGCCTCTCCCTACAATTTCTGACACGTCAAGAATATGAAAAGCAACAAGCTAAGACTGAAAAGTAATCCATCGTGTAGTCATTAATCATACCAAGAGCCTATTCCATCTTGTAAGTCTAAACTACATCGTAATAGCAAATCTCATTCTACCCAATCCTTATAAGGTTGTTGTGCCATTTCTCTATTTCAAAATATCGTAAATCGTTACTCATTATTATCCAAAGAAAAATTGTTTTAACTTGTCTTAAATCCTCTCAACACACTATAATTTCAAAATGCCGTATATTGCGCCCTATTTTAAAGAATAAAATTTTGAAACGATGAAAATAATTTTTACATTACTTGGCGTGCTACTGTTCGCTCAAAGCTTACAAGCACAATTTACATCTCCCAATACCGGCGTGCGTTGGACGCTCGACTCAATCGCAGCCCATTCCCCCTCTACAGTTACGATATCTGATTCAACTTACAGTCTGTTGGAAGAACTGAATTTTGAAGAAAACGATTCTTTGATAATCGATAAAAATATCCGCTTAGAAATAGCAGCCGGCATTGAAGTCAAGATAAAAGGCTATTTTTATTGTAGTGGTGACTCTATCGCCATTACCGCTATCGACAAAGAAAATCCATACAAAGGTTTTTGGTTTTACGAAACAGCTACCGTCTATTTCAACCATACAACTATTGAATATGGAGGTGGACTAAAAGTCATAACTCCTAACTTTTTAATGGAGCAATGCGAGATGTCTAACAACACACTCGATCGTGGTTCTTCGACTGGTGGAGCTATCTCTTTTTCCAAAGGAAGCCCTATTGTCAGAAGTTCAACATTTAAAAACAACCTTCATCCGGCTTTATCTTCTGCCGCTAATGCATCCGCTGCCGTTCAGGTTTTCGATTGCTATTTTGAAGGCAATAATCTAAAAAACAACAACCGACCTCAGATCAACTTAGGCCCAAGCGGCGAAGCCGATTCAACCAGAATTATTGGCAATTTCGTGATAGGTGACCCCAACCTGACTATGGTCGGCGGCATTTCAGTATCCAGCTTAGTTGGCGTGACCAATCAGTTTGTTATTCGATCCAATGATATTATCGGCAATCGCTATGGCATCACGAATGCGGGCAACTCAACCGGAAAGATTGAGCGAAATAATATACTCCACAACAACACAGAGACCAATCCGCTCGTGGGAGGCAGTGGAATATCACTTTATGGTACAAATATGGTTATGATTACCGAAAACAACATTGCCAATAACCTATGGGGCATAACCCTCATCCAGAATGCACTTGCCAACTTAGGAAGTGATGACGCTGAAGATTTTAATCCCGGCTTGAATCTCTTTTCCAATAATGGCAATGGCGGAATAACTTATGCTCTTTATAACAATACCCCCAATTTAGTAAAGGCCTTGCACAATTGTTGGATAACAGGCAAATATTCCACCACGGAGGAAGTAGAAGATGTAATCTATCACTTTCAGGATGATACGACACTTGGAAAGGTAATCTATCAGCCATTTGAATGCGGTCAGATTGTATCGACCTCAAGGATAAATGAAAATCAATTTGACATCTTCCCTAATCCTGCCAGGTCATCCTTTTCTATTCAAACCTACAATGATGGCCTATTGGAAATCTTCAATATGTCCGGTATCAAAGTTTTTGAAAAACATATAAACCATGGGAATAACGTTATAACCTCCGACTTTACTCCGGGTATATACATCGTTCGACTTGGAAATAAATCCTCTCATACCGTGCGTAAGCTCATCATACAATAATCGTTTCAACCCAAATTCAACATTTCTATAGTTGAATTTGGGTTGAAACACCCTTTTGTATCTCAACATTTTCTAAAACAAATGGGAAAGTTCAATAAAAGCACAATGTAAAATGGAGTCATCGTAAAGATTCCCTATTCTTCGGATTTATCTTTTGGCGTCAGACTCAGTTTGAGGGAAAACACATGGGACAATCGCGTATCGGATACATTGCCAATATTGGTAAGGGCATAATCGATATTGACTGAACCTAAACCGATTCCTATTCCTACATTGGGCTGTAGTGTCCATGTCTTCTTACCGGAGGTCACTTCTGTAACCTGTTGAATATTGTTGATGCCGCCACGCAAGAAAATAAGGTGTTTGTAGCGATATTCTGCACCGATATGAGGATTGATGGATATTGGATCGGCACTTATCAATACATTTCGTTTGCCATCCGTTGTTGCATCCAAGTTCAATTCAAAAAGCAGTTCTCCTTGTTTGCCTACCTTCGTTTTTATCCCTCCGGCAAGAATAATAGTTGGGTTGGTAATCTCCGTTCCTTTGACGACAACGTCATTGCCGGTAGCTGTGAGCACCTCTTTATCTGCTTCGCTAAACGTGCCCTTCCAGGTGTTGAAAGTAGTTGTTATATCTTTGCCCATCACACCAAAAAACCATTTTTCACCGATGTGTTGAATACCAAGGTCAACGCCAAAGCCGATAGCATTCGCAAAGGTTCCTATTTTGCGGCTGACGACCTTAATACTTCCACCTACACGCCAATTGGGATTGTTTAAAGCTCGAGCATAAGAGCCAAAGATGCCATAATCTACGGCACTAAATGTCTTAATCCGATCATAATTTATCTCCCCGTTTTCGTCCACCAAAGACAGTGTATTTGGAATGCCATCTACACCAAATCTTATCAAACCTAAAGATATAGCCTGTTTATTATTAAGCGTCTTTGCCAGACCAACATAGTCATAATTTCCAACTCCTGAAAACCAAGAGGTATGCATAGCAGCAACCTGAAGTCCGGATTCTATCCTACTCAGACCCGCCGGATTCCAAAATCCTGCTGTTACATCGCCTGTAGATGCGCTTACAGCATTACCCATAGCCAGAGACCGGGCACAGACGCCAATGGAAAGAAACTCATTGCTATACTTGACTTGAGCAAAGGTGTACACTCCGCCAAGGCATAAAATGATTATAAAACAGATATTTTTCAACTTCTTTTTTTTCATTGGTGCAGTAAAAGTAACAGAATTAACGCAAAAATGTAAACTTTAAGTGTTTAGAAATCTTTTGTATGTAAAAAAGATGCACATTTACAGTACAATTCAATAAGTTTATCATGCGTTTTTTCCTATTATTATTGGCTCTTGCAGGGTTTTTGTCTTTACTTTCCTGCATATCTCCTATGAAAACCAGCAAAAATCATGCCAAAAAAATGCATTCCATGGTAGTATGCAGCCATCCGGCCGCTGCTAAAGCCGGCAAAGACATTCTCTCTTCAGGCGGTAATGCTTATGATGCCGCTATCACAACACAGTTTGTACTTGCAGTGGTATATCCGAGAGCCGGTAATATTGGTGGCGGTGGATTGATGGTAGGAAGAGACGGTGACGGAAAGGTTATGGCACTTGATTTTAGAGAAAAAGCGCCGCTCGCTGCCCATAAAGACATGTATTTAGATGATAATGGCAATATCATCCCCAACAAAAGCCTTACCGGAATATTTTCGGTTGGCGTTCCCGGATCTGTCGATGGGATGTGGACTTTACACCGCGAAAAAGGAAGTTTACCGTGGTATCAACTCATTCAACCAGCCATAGATTTGGCACGACATGGCGTAACTCTTACCGCCAATGAAGCTAAGCACATGAATGAATATGCCACTATCATTGATTCCGTGTCAGGATTTAACACCGACTATTCCAAAAAGAAATGGAAGGCCGGAGATGTCTTTATTCAGAGTAACCTCGCAACTACATTAGAACGCATAAGGGATTATGGTCGAGATGGCTTCTATCGGGGAAAGGTGGCTAATCAAATCATCCAAACATCTACAGCGAATCATGGTCTAATAACCCAACAGGACTTAGACGATTATCACAGCAGATGGCGTTCACCCATCGTGTCTGATTATAAAGGATACCGGCTTTGCCTAATGCCGCCTCCATCAAGTGGCGGTGTGTTAATAGCACAGATGCTGAAAGTTATGGAAAGAATGAATCTCTCAGAAAAAGGACATAATACAGCACCTTATATTCACGGTCTGGTAGAAATTACTCGTAGAGCTTATGCCGACCGTTCAGAATATTTTGGCGACCCGGACTACGTAGTCAATCACATAAATACTTTGTTATCAGATAAATACATAAATGAAAAATACGACAATATTAATCCCAACAAGGCAACGCCAAGTACCGACATAAAGGCAGGTGCCGTAGAACGCATTGAAAGTTTTGAAACAACCCATTTTTCTATCGTGGATCAATGGCAAAATGCTGTTGCCATAACGACTACACTCAATGGTAATTACGGCTCCAAAATGGTCGTTGAAGGAGGAGGCTTTCTACTCAATAATGAAATGGATGACTTTAGCGTCAAGCCCGGAAGTCCCAACCAATTTGGGCTCGTTGGTGGAGAAGCCAACAGCATCCAACCGGGAAAAAGAATGCTGAGCAGCATGTCCCCTACCATTGTGAGTAAGGATGGCACGCTGTATGCTGTAGTAGGTACTCCGGGCGGGTCCACTATTATCACAGCCAACCTACAGACTATCGCCAATTTAATAGACTTTAATATGAGCATGGAAGAGGCAGTGCTCGCCCCCAAGATGCACAGCCAATGGCTTCCCGACGAAGTTTATCTTGAAAAAAATAAGTTTGACCAATCTGTCATTCTTCAATTAGAAAAAATGGGCCACGTCGTCAAGGAAGTCAATGCACTTGGAAAGTTAGACTGCATCAAGGTTTTGGAGGATGGTAGCCTGGAAGGCGGCACAGACCCCGCAAAAGGCGATGGAACAATAGATGGATTTTAACCCAAAAAAATGGGTTTAATCCAAAATTACCTGTCAAGCCATTGATATTGCGATGTGGTATCTATTTTGAAGTATGAACTATTGATTATTGATACCGGAATGATTTTGAAGCAATCGATGAAAATGTTTTTTGAAGTATCTGTTTGCGTGATTTTATCTTCTGTTGATGCAATTTTAATTGTCCTTTGAACATTATCTTCTCTAAATGCTGACGCCATCAATGTCTCGACGGGCAATCCCCATGTCATTATATAAATGCTATCCAATTCGGGTGTCGCAATGATTTTGGCTTTTGTTATACCTTCTTTTTCCATTTTGTCCAACAAAGCAAAAGTCGCATCCTTTCTTTTCACAAATGGCTTTGCCGCAACGACTATTCCTACAATATTAATTGCAAAAATAAGAATTAAAAAATAGGAAAACAGGTCATTTTTCAGGACTTTAGGCAGAAGTGTTACAACCGGAAGTCCAATTAAGATGGACAAAGGCATAAGCTCACTCCTCGAATAAAAATCTATCCACCGGTCAAAAGTAGCCAAAAACAAATAATGATACCCGCCAATGAAAAGAAGATATATCGCTGCAATCAGATATTTTTTAAACCCTAACTCTAAAATTTTTACGTAATATTTTAATAAAAGCTCAGTAAATGTTTGGTTACCGAACTTTTTTATCCTATATTTGTATTACGTAAATACGGTATATATGAATCATGAATACCCGGATTGG